>OGCN01000014.1_pt1 | contig 264751 bp, 252 predicted proteins | sample 1570181 | NCBI WGS metagenome assembly OGCN01 (sample SAMEA4370584, study PRJEB24528) | human gut metagenome | reverse complement strand
CATCAAATTTATTTTCACGGAATCTGATCAGAATTTCTTCCAACTGGTCTAAAATTTTCTGATGACACGCATCTTCTTTTTTCTTCCAATAAAGTAAAAAAGTCAAAAGAAGCACGCATATCACAGTGCTTACAGCACCGGTCACCATAACCTGATGCCGGAATTGCGAATAAAATGCATTCCCTTTATTTCCCCAGTATCCATATTGCTCCAATAATCGCCTTCCCTGTTCGTTAGTTTCAATATCCTTATCCTTAAGCAATTCCGAAACAGCATCCAGCCCGGAAAATTCTTCCTTTGCAGCAATCTCTGTCATAAGATTCATTTTATATTTATAATCTTCATAAAACACATACGTGGTAAAGCAATTTAATATTGCAAACAATATTATGACAGGCAATACCACAGAGAGCACTACTGTGATCTTCTTGCGATATCTCTTTATCACTGCCTTACCTCCTGATTCCATATATACCCAAGACCCCTGATATTCTTTATATAGACCGGTGCAGCCGGATTGTCTTCGATTTTCTTACGGAGTCTTCTGATATTGACAGCGATTGTATTTTCATCCACAAAATCCCCTTCCAGATCAAACACATTTTCCAATATTTGTGTTTTTGAAAGAATCTGTTTCGGATTCTGAAGAAAAAAAGTCAGCATTTTCAACTCCGTTTTTGTCAGACTGATTTCACGACTCTTTATCAGGACTTTCATTTCTCCTGCGATAAATACGATATCTCCCGAAATCATCTTTCCGGCTTCCGTTTTCTCCTGTCTGCGGCGGAAATATGCTTCTATTTTCAAAAGAAGTACCGAAAGACTAAACGGCTTTGTAATATAATCATCTGCCCCTGCTTCATATCCCATGACCTGATCCATCTCCTGATCTAGTGCTGTAAGACAAATAATGTATGTATTATAATTGCATCTCATCCACCTTACAAATTCCAGTCCATTCCCATCCGGAAGATTCACATCACAAATGGTAACATCCACATTATTATCACTTGCAATTCTTTTCGCTTTTTTCACTGATTCTGCTGAAAAAACCTCATATCCGGATTTTTTCAGTGAGAATGTAATTCCACGATTTAAATTTTCATCATCTTCAACCACGAGTATACCTGGCATAGCACCTGCACCTCCCTTTATTAACTATTCATCTTAAAATGCTTCAATGCCTCCACAATTGCACTCTTCTTTCTCTTGCCATTTTGGTTACCTCATTTCATTTTTATTTATTATAAACAGTTCTCTTTAGAATTGTCCAATAAAGTGTAACCTATCCATCCATTACAACTGAATTATTGAGAATACTTAAACTTGTCGCTATCATTAATGCGCTCCGCCTTGCTGTATCTAATAAGAGTTCTACTTCCTCTAGGGAGAGCGCATATTTCTTCTCTTCCTGATTTTCAACCTTGTTAACAACTTCAATCTCACTTGCCTTAAAGGTGTTTTTCTGTTCAGTGACGATTTGAGCGGCTTTTATGGGTTTATCAAAATCCTTTATTGCAGATATGAACAATTTGAGATTTTCCCACCCAGCCTTCACTTTTGATTTTGCCACTGGAACTACTTTCTCTTCTATCCATATCCCCGCTTTTTCAGTTCCACACTCAAGTAGCTGAGTGGTTGCATCTCTAATCACGGGAACAACAACCTCATCAATAAGTCGTTCTCCAAGAGAACGCTCCGCTTGTGGGACAGAAATGTATTCGGTTCTTATTAATTCTTTTTCATCCACTTCCAGCAAATCAACGGGACCATTTAAATCATTATTATCATCGGGGAATTGCAATGCAGATTTCGTACCATCCGGATTCACCTTTGTATTTAAGTGACTGCCATCTTTACGAACTACTCTGTAAAGTTTCTCGTCTGTATGTTTTTCTGCCATATCAAAACCCTCCTGTCATCTATTCCACTGCCAAGTATGCCACTTAGTATCGAGTGGCTTGAACTGCGGTCGACCCTGGCAACAATCCTAGTGCCACAACCTCTGATATCTAATCCACAGCCTAAACCCTACCGCTATTCTCCAACTACTCAATTTTTCTCCAGCCAGGCAGAAAAGTAGATATGTTTCCATATAAGAAAACCGAGCTTTCCGCAAGGCTTCTTACGATGATACCAACCTTACAAAAAGCCCGGAAATGCGCTACTTTTCAGCACTTAATTTTATTTTCTTGACAGCAAACATACAGTCTCCACATGGAAAGTATGCGGGAACATATCTACTGGTTGACAATGTGTAATTGTATACCCGTGTTCATTTAAATACTTAGCATCTCTTGCTTGAGTGGCTACATCACATGAAATATAAATAATTTCTTTAGGATTTGCCTGTAATAAATGTTCTAAGAATTCTTCTGAACATCCTTTTCGTGGTGGATCAACAAAAACAACATCTAAATGGGTATTTTTCTTAACAAGCTCAACCATATATTTTCCAGCATCATCACAGACAAATTCTGCATTATCTATTTTATTAAGTAAAGCATTATTTTTAGCATCTTCAATGGCTTGTGGAACAACTTCGACTCCGTAGATTTTCTTTACATGCTTTGCAAGTGAAAGGGTAATGGTTCCAATTCCACAATACGCATCTAAAACAGTTGATTCTTTTGTAAGATGTGCTAAATCAATCGCTGTTTGATAAAGTTTTTCTACTTGAATAGGATTGATTTGATAGAATGATTTTAAGGAAATTTTATATTGATTGTCTAATAATGTATCATAAATATAACCTTTTCCATAAAGTATCTTTTCTTCATCACCTAAAATAACATTATCATGTCTTTCATTGATATTTTGAATAATGGTTTTAATATGTGGAAATTCTTTAACAAGTGTTTCAACAATTTGATCAATATGTTTAATTGTCTTTTGATAAGTAATAAAACATAGCATAAATTCTTCACTGTGATAGCCTTTTTTAGTAAGAACATGTTTAATATTACCTTTATGTGTTGTTTTATCATAAGGTTTAATATCATATTTTACAAAGAGTTCTTTCACTCTTTGAATCACTGCATTTGATTCTTTATTTTGAATAAGACATTCATCACAAGCAATAATATCGTTTGTTCTTTGTTTATAAAAACCTGTTACTAATTGACCATTTTTATCATAACCTAAAGGCATTTGAACTTTATTTCGATAATACCAAGGATCTTCTTGCATCAAACAAGGTTGTACATCAACTTCTAAATGTCCAATTCTTTCCATACAATCCTTTACTCTTTTTGTTTTAAATTCTTGTTGTCCCTTACTTGATAAATGCATTAAATGACATCCACCGCATCCTTGATAAATATGACATTTAGGATTCACTCTTTCAGGTGAAGGTTTTTGTAATTCAATTAAACGTCCTACCCCATAATTTTTTAACATTTTAATACATTTAATTTGTCCAACTTCCCCTGTAATCATGCCATTTACAAAATAAGTAAATCCTTCATATTTAACGATTCCTTTTCCATCATGAGATTGATCAACACATTCTCCTATAAAATAATCATTTTTCTTCATTTTTTCCTCCAAAAAAACGAGCTGAGCTCGTTTATTGATTATTATTTGCGGCAGCTTTATTTGCTGCATCGACTTCTGCTTGTCTTTGAATTGCTTTATCTGCTGATGCTTGATCTTTAACATTTTGACCTGTATAAGTAATTGCATCAACACCTGCATGTTTTGTTCCAAATAATGGGAAATCACTTTCACCATTAGATTTTACAATAATTTCTAAATCATATTGTAAACGTCCATTTGCTTTATTTAAAAGTTGTGACCATGCAGCACCATCTTCTTTACTTTGTCCCATTGCATCATCAAAAGTATGTAAAGAATTTTCAACTAAAGATTTAGCAGTATCAACTTGAATATTATCTGATAATTGATAAGTAAGCTTAATTGTACGACAACCAACTTTAATTGCAACATCTTGAATATTTTCATCTTGTTCTATTTGTGATTCAACTTGAGTAATTGCATTTTTATCAACAGATAATAATTTCACACATCTTTCTCCATAAACAGGTCCATTATTATTTCCTGAAAAAACAAAAATATAAAGGAAAAAAGCAACTACTGCAACAACAAATAAAGTTAAAACAACATGCCATATTTTAAGCTTTCTCTTTTTCTTTTTTGGTTTAGCCACCTTTTTCTCCTTTACTTCATCATCAAATGTAAATTTCCCTGTATGATTTGCATGAATATCATTATTTGGTTTTAATTCATCTTTATCAAATTCGATTGTATCATCAAAAGAAAATCTTTCTCTTGCCATTCTTTCACCTTCTCTTCTACCATTGTATCAAATGTCTATCATTAATACAACAATGTACTTTGTGCATCCTTTCCAGCATTTTTAATCACAACAGCTTTCAATCCATCTTGATCATTAATCACTGCATAACTATCAAATCCAGAAAAATGATTATCCATTTGGTCTGCAACTGTTTCTACTACATAAATAAGTTCTGTATAACTTTTTACACTCGCAGTAATTTGAATTTTTAAACTTTGAATTGAACCATCTTTATATTTCCCATAACCTACAACACCAACAGCTTCAGTTGAAGCATTTTTTACATTGTTTTTAAAAACCGAAAATTGTGAATATAGAGCTTCATCTGCTTTATTTGCTTCATCACTTGTAAAAATATAAGTAGCATAATCTAAAGATTTAATATTTCCAACTTTTCCATTTTGACAATAACTACTATAAATAAAGCGTCCATTATAACTATTTTCTTCACTGTCATTTTGACGATAAACAGCAATAAAAGTAGGAATATCTTTCACAGATTTTTTTGTTTGTAAGTACTTATATAATCTAGAAATCGTTTCTTTTGCATAACTGTCTATACTTCCTTCAGATAAAGTTGCATTCGTTCCACCTTTTGGATCTAGAATAATCGCTATAGACATTCCTTTTAAAGTATACTTATCTCCACTTTTTTCATAATAATCTTGTTCACTAATATTTTCTACCATCTTATTAATTTCTTGACCATCAACTAATTCTCCATTGAGTGGTTGTAAAGAATATTTTTCTTTCTTTAAAAGTTGATTTTTATCATTTTGAACAAGTTGTAGACCTTCAGACATATAATAATCTGAAGTAGAGAAATAATCTGTCGATAAAGCTTGTAATTCTCTTCCTATTGTTTGAAAATCTTCAGAGGAAGAAAAATCTTGATAAAAAGTTTCTCTTACAAGATTCGTTCCTAAATTAACAATAGGATAAAATGAATCATCTAAAGAATCAGTAGATGATGTATCTTGGCTACTTTTTGTTTCTTTTTTACTTGTTTTTGACGTACATCCTGTACAAAGAAGTAAACATAATATAACTGTAAATAGTTTTTTCATGAGCACCCTCCTTTTTTGGCACATTATAGCATAAAATTATGATTTTATCATTTCCATAAACATTTCTTCCGTTAAAACTGGAATATTTAAAGATTGTGCTTTTGTAAGCTTACTACCTGCATTTTCCCCTGCTAATAAATAGGTTGTCTTTTTAGAAACGGATCCAGAAACTTTACCACCATTATTTTCTATTAAAGTAGCTGCTTCTTTTCTAGATAATGTAGGAAGTGTTCCTGTAACAACAAAAGTCATATTTTCTAATATAGATGAACTTTGAGTATCTTCAATTTCCATCTTTAATCCATAGTGCTCTAATTTATGAATGATTTCTTTATTCTTTTCATCTTTAAAATAATCAATTAAAATTTGTGCACTGGTATCACCAATATCATTGACTTCAACAAGTTGTTCATAAGAAGCATTCATCAATTGATCCATCGTTTTAAATTTCTTCATTAAAGATTTTGCAGCCGATTTACCAATATTTGAAATACCTAAAGCAGTTAAAACCTTCGTTGCATCATTTTCTTTACTTTTTTCAATGGCATTTAATAAATTATCTGTACTTTTAACAAGACCAATTACCTTTTTATCTAAAAGTTCTTGTCTTTTATCTTTTAAAATATAAATATCACTGACATCATGAATATACCCTTGATCTATTAAAGTTTCAACATACGATAAACCAAAACCTTTAATATCCATGGCATCTCTTCCTACAAAATTAACAACATTTCTAACTAGTTTACTTGGACATGTAGGATTAGAACATTTAATATCAACTGTCCCCTCTTCTTGATACGTTGGTGCCCCACATACAGGACACGTATTTCCTATTTGATAAGGAACACTTCCTGCAGGTCTTTTATCTTTATTGACACCTTTAACTTTAGGAATGATTTCTCCTGATTTATAAACAATGATCGTATCGCCAAGACGTACATCTAAACTATCAATAAAATCTTGATTATGAAGCGTTGCTCTTGAAACCGTTGTTCCACATAAACGGACTGGTTCAAAGATAGCTGTTGGTGTAATTCTACCTGTTCTTCCAACTGAAAGTTCTATATCTAAAAGCTTTGTTTCTTTTTCTTCTGGTGGATATTTATAAGCCACGGCCCAACGAGGCACTTTGGCTGTTTGCCCTAATTGTTGTCTTTGTGCATAGCTATCAATTTTAACAACTGCTCCATCAATATCATAGCCTAATTGATCTCTGCTTTCACCAATCATTTCAATTGCTTTCCATACTTCTTCAAAATTGTGACATACTTGATAATTATCAATTACCTTCATGCCTTGAATTTTTAAATATTCATAGCCTTGACTATGACTTGTAATTTCTTTTCCTCGAATATCTTGAATATTAAAAATAAACATAGAAAGATTTCTTTGTTTTGTAATACGACTATCTAATTGACGTAATGTCCCTGCCGCACAGTTTCTAGGATTTGCGAAAGTTTTTTTATTATTAAGCTCCTGAATTTCATTTACTTTATCAAAGGCCTCATTTGTCATATAAACTTCACCACGTACTTCAAGATATTCAATAGGTTCCTTTAATTTATTTTTAACATCTTTGATTACTTTAGCATTAACGGTTACATCTTCTCCTTGAATGATTCCATCTCCACGAGTAATAGCCGTTGTTAAAAGACCATTTTCATATCTTAAAGCCATTGAAAGACCATCAATTTTATATTCAACAACAAACACAGGATCAACTAATGTTTCTTGCATTGATTTTACGAAGTCTTGGACTTCTTCTTTAGAAAAAACATCTTGTAAAGAAAGCATAGGAACACGGTGTCTTACTAAAACTCCTGCTTCTCTTTTAGCACTTCCTCCAACATGTTGTGTTGGTGAATTTGGTGTGACAAATTCAGGATGATCCTTTTCTATTTTTTTAAGTTCTTTCATCATCATATCATATTCATAATCACTTATTTCTGGATCGTCTTGGTTATAATAACGATCATTATGATATTCAATTGTTTTTACTAATTCTTCATATCTTTTTAAATCATCCATATTCTTACTCCTTTTTAAAATCTTTTTTATTATAACAAAATAATACTAAAAAGAGAATTCAAAGAATTCTCTAATTTGTAAGTTTTTTTAATGCTTTATGATTGGACATTAAAGACTTAAGTCCTGCTGGAAGTTCAAAAGCAATATCTAAAATATTCTTATTGACCTTAACAACAACACCCTTACCAAAAATATCATGATTTACAAGATCTCCAACTTTCCAATCATCAACCTTATTATCCCCAATCAATTCTGCTTTAGACACTGTTTGTTTAGGTACATAATCTGTTGTTTTAAAACGAGGCTTACTTCCGCTATGAATAATTCCTTCATTTCCTACTTCATCAATGAAACGACTAGAAATTTTAGGTGAATCTGTTACAAAACTAAATCCTTCACTATCTGTTAAGAAAAGCTGTTTTCTCGCTCTTGTAAAGGCTACGTATGCGAGTCTTCTTTCTTCTTCAAGACCATCATCTCCATCTTCAGCTAAACTTCTAAAGCTTGGGAAAATTCCTTCAGATAAGCCTAAAACAAAGACATAATCAAATTCTAGACCTTTAGCCATATGAATAGACATTAAAGAAACATATTGACCTTGATCAATTGCATCATTATCTGTATATAAAGAAATATCTTGTAAATAATTTTCTAATGTTGGTGCATCTTCATGAGAAACTTGAAAATCATAAATTGAACGTTGTAATTCATGAATATTATCAATACGATTATCTTCTAAATCATTTTTGAGCATTTCAATATAACCAACATCAATCATTAAATTTTCAAACATTTCATGTAATGGTAAAGTTGAACGTCTTGCTTTTTCAATTGCTTCAACTAAAATTCGCACTTCTTTTTTTGATTTATTAGAAAGTCTAATTTCATCACTATGAAGCGTTAAAGCATCATAAAGTGAAATTTGATGATTAAGTGCTACTAATTGAATATTTTCTAATGTTTTTTTACCAATACCTCTAGCTGGTGTATTAATAATTCTTTCAAACGCTAAATCTTCTTGATTACAAACAAGTCTTAAATAGCTTAAGGCATCTTTAACTTCTTTACGATTAAAGAATTTTAATCCCCCAAAAATACGATAATCAATTCCTTTACGAATCAATACTTGTTCAATCGTACGTGATAAATAGTTTGCACGATATAAAATTGCAATATCACGATAATTAACCCCATCTTGATTATTTACAATATCTTCGATTTTATTAGCAATCCAATTAGCTTCCTCTTCTTCACTTTTAGCAACATGGTGAATCACATCTTCTCCACCTGTTTGCTTTGTAAAAAGATTCTTTTCTAAACGTTGACTATTTTTACGAATTAAATTATTTGATACTTTTAATATATTTCCAGTTGAACGATAGTTTTGATCAAGAATAATTGTTTTATTAGGTTTGAAATCTTTATCAAAATCTAAAATAAAATGAACATCTGCTCCTCTAAAGCTATAAATTGTTTGATCAGGATCTCCAACGACACAAACAATGGCATATTTTGATAATAATTGAACTAAATGATATTCAATTTCACCTACATCTTGGAATTCATCTACATGAATATATTGGAATTTTCTTTGCCATTTTTCTAATATATCTGGATAATTATCCAAAATATAAACTGCTTTTAATAATAAATCATCAAAATCTAATAAGAAATGATCTTCTTTATAGTTTTCATAGGCTTCATAGACTTTTGCTTTTTTGAGTTCTCCTGAAAATTGTCCAGCTAATTCAATAGCTCTTTGTGGAGAAACTCTCGCTGTTTTATATGAAGAAATTGTATTGATCATGCTTTTAATAGAAATAACTTTTGCATCTATTTCTAATTGTGTATAAAGCTTTTTAATAAGTGCTTTTTGATCTTCTTCATCCATAATTGTAAAATTACTTGGATAATTTAAAACATTAATATGTTGTCTTAAAAATCTCACACATAAAGAATGAATCGTACAAATAAGTGTTCCACTTCCATGAATACCTACAACTTCATTCACTCTTTCTTTCATCTCGTTAGCAGCTTTATTGGTAAAAGTAATTGCCAAAATAGAACGAGGATCAATTCCTACATCCTGTATTAAATGTGCAATACGATAAGTCACGACTCTTGTTTTTCCAGAACCTGCCCCCGCAATAATTCTTAAGTGACTATCTAAATACGTTGCTGCTTCTTTTTGATTTTTATTTAACAATGTATCTAAATCCATTTATTTCACCCCTATTTATCTTATTATATTACATGGATAATGATAGAAAAAGAGAAATCTTTCATTTCTCTTTTTAATATTGATGTGATAAGCCAACGATATCATTAATATCTTCAACACCAAGTTTTTCAAGTTCTTTTGGTAAATCTTGAATAATTTTATAACAAGCATATGGATCAACAAGGTTTTGACAACCAATCGCCACAGCGCTTGCGCCTGCAACCATCATTTCAATAACATCATGGGCACTTGAAATACCACCCATACCAATTACTGGAATCTTAACAGCTTTACTTACTTGATGAACCATACGTAAAGCTACTGGGAAAATAGCTGGTCCTGAATAACCACCTGTTCCATTAGCGATAATCGGTTTTCCAGTTTTGATATTAAAACGCATACCTACTAAAGTATTGATCATTGTAATTCCATCAGCTCCAGCTTCTTCTACAGCCTTTGCCATTTCAACGATATCTGTTACATTAGGAGAAAGTTTAACATAAACCGGTTTTTGAGAAACGGCTTTTACTTTACGTGTAACATCCGCAGCCATTTGTGGATTTGTCCCAAATTGAATACCTCCACTATGAACATTTGGACAAGAAATATTAAGTTCTAACGCTCCTACCATATCATGTGTTGAAATACGTTTTGCGGTTTCAACATAGTCATCAATACAGCTTCCACCAATATTAGCGATGACTTTATCATTATAACATTTACGAAGTTCTTCTAGCTCATGAGACATGACCGCATCAACACCGGGATTTTGGAGTCCAATTGCATTAAGCATTCCACTTGGCCCTTCCGCAATACGTGGTAAAGGATTTCCATAACGCGGTTCAAGCGTTGTTCCTTTGATCATGATACTTCCTAAAACATTAATATCATAAAATCTTGTAAATTCATACCCAAATCCAAAAGTTCCTGATGCTGGAATAACTGGATTTTTCATTTCTAAACCTGGAAGTTTAACTTTTAAATTAACCATTTACAATAACCTCCTCACTTAATAAAATTGGTCCTTCTACACAAATACGTTTATAAGGTTTTGTTTTCACTTTACATGAACATCCCATACAAGCTCCAAAACCACATCCCATTCTTGCTTCAAAAGAAAGTTGTCCGTTTTCTGGATAATTTAAAGCAAGCGCATCTAACATTGGTTCAGGTCCACATGTATAATAATGATCAAATGTTAAATTAGCTTTTTTAATAACATCAATAACTGTTCCTTTAACACCTAAAGAACCATCCATTGTCGCAATTAATACATCTCCAAATTCTTGGAATTTATCAATATAGAAAACATCTTTTTTAGAAGAAAATCCTAAAACAGTTGTGACTTCTACACCTTTTTCTTTTAATTTTTTACCTAAGTTATAAAGAGGTGGTGTTCCAAGTCCTCCACCAATAAGTAAAGCTTTTCCTTCTTGAACAGTAAAACCATTTCCTAAACCAATTAAACAATCCAATTGATCTCCAATTTGTTTATTCTTTAAAATTTCTGTTCCTTGACCAACAACTTTAAAAACAATCACAATTGTATTTTCATCATAATCAGAAATAGACATTGGTCTTCTAAGATAAGGTTGTAAACTTTCATTAATCTTAATATTAATGAATTGACCTGGTTGACTAATATATTTAGCCCCTTCTCCTTTTAAAGTCATTTCATAAACATCATCTGCAATGTTTTCAATTTTTGTAATTTCCATTAACCCTTGATAGTTCATAAATTCCTCCTATAATTTTTCTATTTTTCCATCTAAAATATGATACTTCACTAAACCAAAACATTTTGTATCTAAAAATGGTGTGTTTTTTGCTTTTGAATAAATATTATCTCTCGTAATCGTATATTCTTCATTTAAATCAATGATAGCAATATTAGCTTTTTTACCAACAGCCATATCATGATCCAATCCAATCACTTGACTTGGATTGACTGTCATACATTTTAAAACAGTTTCTAAATCTAACAAATTCTTCTTAACTAAATATGTATAAACAAGACTAAAAGCATGTTGATTACCAATAATACCAAATGGTGCTTGATCAATTGGTTTTAATTTTTCTTCATCACTATGAGGTGCATGATCTGTTGAGATACATGTCACTGTTCCATCTTTAAGTCCTTCAATTAAAGCATCTAAATCTTCTTTACTTCGAAGTGGTGGATTCATTTTATAATTTGGATTTAAGTTTTTAATATTTTCATCTGTTAAAATCAAATGATGTGGACAAGCTTCTCCCGAAACAGGAAGTCCTTGTTTTCGATATTCTCTTAATCCTGCCACAGTTTCTTTAGTAGAAATATGACAAATATGATAACGATTACCAATTTCTTTAGATAATTGTAAATCACGTAAAGCATGATTATATTCTGAAGCATTATTGATTCCTACAAGACCATTTTCTTTAGAAACACGTCCTAAGTTAATACATGCTCCTTTTTCAAGTTCTCCTTCATCTTCACAATGAGCAACAATAATACTATTGATTGCTTTTGCTTCTTTCATGGCTTTTGCCATCATTTCTTTACTTTGAACACCTTTTCCATCATCAGAAAATCCTTGTACAATATCAAAAGCATTATTTTCTTTAAAATCAACAAGCTCTTGTCCTTTTAAATCTTTCGTAATAGCACTATAAGTATATGTATGAATAGAGCTATCTTTTTGAACTCTTTGAATAAAATCTTCAATAGTTTCTTTATCATCCATACATGGATTTGTATTAGCCATCGCTACAATATGCGTATATCCTCCATATTTAGCAGATAAAGTTTCTGTTTTAATAGTTCCTTTATGTTCAAATCCTGGTTCACGTAAATGAACATGAAGATCAACAAAACCTGGTGTTACTAAAAGATCTGTACAATCAATTATATTTTCACCATCTAAATCATGACCTATTTGACTAATTGTTTCACCATCAATTTCTACATCTAATTTTTGAATTTTATTTTGGTAAAAAACATTTCCATTTTTTAATACAGTTTTCATAGTTTCTCCCTTTTTCGATTAAAAACATCTTTATTTTTATCATATAAAGTATACTAAATGATACTTATTTTTTCAATGAAAAAACGGCATAAAAAAACAGCCAAGAAGGCTGTATTTTTATTATCTTTTTTTATTATTTTTTCTTGCTGCTTCAGATTTTAATTTTCTTTTTAATCCTGGTTTAACATAGAATTCTCTTTTACGAGCTTCAGCAAGGGTACCTGTTCTAGATACTTGTCTTTTAAAACGACGTAAAGCGTCATCTAAAGATTCGTTTTCTCTTACTACAGTTTTTGCCATGATGATTCCCCCCTTTGACTCTTAATTTACAAAAGTATTATATAGAGAATCTTTCCTAATTGCAAGAAAATATTGTTATTTTTACGCATAAATATTAATTTTTTGCGTATAATATACTTTTTTGCCCTATTTATGCAAAAAGTCACACGAATTTGGTAGTTTCATAAGCTTCTTTTCAATATAGCTACAAGATGGAATTATTTTCATAGAATTGTCTTTTGCATAGTCCATCAAAGCATCAAAAAGCTTTCCTGCCATTCCTTGACCTTGATATTTTTCATGAACAACTGTTGAAATAACATCAATCACATTTTCTTCTTTTCTAACATATTTAATATAACCGACTTCTTCATCCTGATCTTTTAAAACAATAAGACCTTCTTTATATTCTATTTTCATATATGTTCTCCTTTTTATTTCTTTAATAATTTATACACTTTACATGTTTTATCCTTCTTATTTTTTAAAACAAATCTAACATATTATCTAAATAAATAGCTTCTCTTACATGTATTTGATATTCAGGTTTTACCATATAATAAAGTAAAAATTCTAACACTAAAGCACTCCCTAAACTTCTACCTTCTATTTTAAATTGAGAAAAGCCTTTTGGTAGATAATTATTTTGAATATCTTCAACACTGATAAAACTCGAATTTTGCATAGCTTTAGAAAAACGATACCCCTCATGAAAATTCGGAGCTTTGCATACATGATCTAAACAATCTTCTCCAAGATTTTGACGGCTAACCGTTTCATAACATTTCTTTCGTTCAAGGCAGCCTATAAAACAACATTCGTTACATAAAAATTCAACTTTATCCATATCTTTTTGTAAAAGATTTTCTAATTGTTGAACTTTATTTAAACGAAAATCAGGGACAACATATAAAAAGTCATCTTTCTTTAACTCATCTACTAATTGTTCAAATTTTGTAAGAACTTTCGTTGTTGAAGAAACAAAATAAAAACGTGGATATTGTTTTTTTAAATATTCTAGTAACAAATCAGAATGAATGATAATCCCACTTTGAACCTCACTTTTTTCAAATAAAGCACAAAGATCATTACATCTTTTATCTTGAAGATGTTTTTCTTGAAGTAATGAATTACTGAAAGTAAGTCGCGAAGAAATATGATATTGATTCATAAGTGAAAGAACTTCATAAGGATTTTGATTTCCTTCACCAAGACGTCCTCCACCCCATAAGCAATCTTCAGGACTTCCATAAATAGAACCTATTTCACACCAATCATAAAAATATTCACGATGATGATAGAATAATGGTAAAAAGACTTTATATAATTCATAAAATTCAAATAATCCTGGTAAATGAAAATATGCTTTTTCCCTTTTTGACAAATCTATCACCTCTTCCTATATTTATTCTTTAAATGTTATCTAAAAATTTATGAGCCCCTTGTAAAAACAATTCATATCTTTTTTGTGTTACCTCATTATCTTCCTCATCCCAGACTTCAAAGATATATTCTTTATTATTTTGAATTATAGAGCATAATTGTTTTGCCGTATAATAATCATCATTTAAGTTATATAATTTTATAATTCTTTTATCTAAAGTTTTATTATAAACATCTTTACTTGTATATCCTTGTATATGTGTTAATGGATCTATACATTGTTCATGATATTTTTTACAAGGTTTACAAATGTCATCTCCATCAATTGTTAGTTTTAAATCAATAGATGGGTTATCGATTATTTCATTAGCAACCTTATAAAAATCATGTCCCATTTTTTCATCAGGAACAAATCTATCTATCCCAGATCCGTATAATTTAATAATATCAATAAAATGATGTGGTTTAATTAAAATTGAGTTCATTAATTAATCTTCCTTTCATTAATTCTTCTAATATTTTTTATAGCAATTAATTCACTTATTTTTGGAAACAACATTACTCAAAATAGTTCCTACAATTAGTGTGATAACACCTAAAATTATTGTATCATTCATACTAATAATAGAATAAGCTCCTAACATTAAAATGATAGCAGTTATATCAAGTGTCATTGCTAACATCTTGCATAATCTCAACCTATTTATTTTTTCTTTATCAACTTGGCTCAAATCATTATATCCAGCAAGCATATTTGAACCTTTTCCAAAATATAGAGGAATAGAAATAACTATTAATAAAATCGCACACAACAATACCGGCATTTGCATATCAATAATTTCCTCCATTCCTTTTATTCTACATTAAAAGTTAATTATTATTTAATAATTCTTCTAATACTTTTCTTACATTATGAGCAGCATCTTCTTGTATTTCGATAATTCTTGCTCCTCTAGCTTTCGCAACTTCTCTTAAATCAACAGATATTCCTGTATGAAATGAACATCCTACTACTAAAAAGATATCTCCTGGTTGTAATGTATAAACCATTTCATAAGCCTTTTGATAATTTGGTGCTGGATCACCATAAAGTACTGGTTTATTATATAAAGAATACGCAATATCCATTTCATCATCTTCTGGTAAACCACCATGTAATTCTAAAGCATCACTTCCAGCTAATTTATGCAATCCATCAATATTCATAGTAATAATTGGTACATGATATTCAGCCAAAGCAATATGAGCATCATTGGGTTTAGCACCATTCATATTGGCTTTAAGTTGTTTAATAACTTCATTATATTCTTCATGATGTGTATTGGCATAACTTCTAAATAATTTTTCTCTTACATCTGGTCTTTCCATAAATGTTGGAATATTACTTTGTTTTGATATTCCTGCTCCTGTAAATGCAATTATTTTCATTTGAATCATCTCCCTAACTTAACAAAATTATATCATATATTTATAGTTGTAATGTTTGAAAATATTTAAAGTTATATTTTTCTACATCTATCTATTCATTTTTTTATTTGTTAAAATAATTAAAAGGAGGTTTTCTTTATGAATATTCTTATTTTTGAAAATAATGATGATGATTTCAATCATCTAACTTCTTGTATAAAAAACTATTTTACAAAAGAGAATATTGATTATCATATTCATAGATGTAAAAACAAAGAAGAGTTATTAAAAACAATTCAACAATATAATCTACTCTTTTTAGATATAGAATTAGATGAAGATAATGGTATTGATTTGGGAATGGAATTAAAGAAAAGCAATCATGATTGCCGCATCATGATTACAACAAACTACGCTAAATACGCTATTGATGGTTATAAAATTAATGCTGATCGATATTTTATCAAACCTATCAATCAACAAGAATTTAATATTGAAATAGATTTTGTCATAAACAAATACAATAAAGATAATATTTACTTTTTTGATAAAAATATATGTAATTACAAAATCTATGTTAAAGATATTATTTATATTGAATTCATTAATAGAAAATCAGTAATTCATCAAATAAATGGTAAAAAAATAGATACTAATTGTACATTAAAATATTGGTATGAAAAACTTAATTCTCTTGCTTTTGCTTATTCCTATAAGGCATTTTTAGTTAATTTAGAATATGTTGTAGCATTATACAAAAACGATTTAAAAATGATCAATGATGATATAGTTCCACTATCGAGACATTATAAAAAAGAATTTGAAACAAAATATCTAGATTTTTTACAAGATACATTATGATAATTTTTAATATTCTTTCTTTTTTAATACTAATAACTTTAACAAATTCTTTTTTTAATGCGAGGTATAGAAAAAATAAAACTTTAACATTTTCAATCTTAGTAGTCATTTTACTAATTTTTATTACTTATAATCTTAACTATTTTTTTATTTTAATACTGTATATCCTCTCTATTTTTATTTTATATAAAGGCCAATGTATTCAAAAATTGATTATGATTATTCCCTATTATATCATTCAAATACTATTAGAAATTCTTATAACCTATTGTTTTACTTTGTATCATTCAACAGTTACAACACTTGTTATTATTGAAATTATCTTATTTGTTTTATTTATTGCTTTGTTCATTCATTCTTATATTTTTATTATAAAACGCATAAAACAAATCTATTTGTCAAAATATACCTATTTCATTTTTATTTTTCCTTTAATTACGATTTATTTATCTGCTGATATTAATTATAAATTTATAGGCTCTATAACATTTGATGAAATCATTTATTTTATTTCCTTAACATTATTAAACTTATTATTTTTTGTGATGTCTTTACTTCTTATCAACTATCTCTATGCATTACAAAAAGAAAAAATAATGAATTCAAATTACCAATTACTAGAACAACATTATAAATATAATTTTAATTTTTTACATGACTTGCTTCATACATGTAATGCACTTAATACTCAACTTAACAATGACAACTATTTAGAAGCAAAAGAAACTTTAGAGCATCTGACTCATAAAACTTTCAAAGAATTCAATGCTATTTATAGTAATTCCATCATTTTAAATTATGTCATCAACAATCATCTTCATACGCTCATTGAAAATAACATTGATATTAAAACAACCGTTGAAACAAATTTTGATATATTAGACTTACAAGTACAATTTGAACTCTTTGAATACTTATTAGATTTATCAATTAAAAATTGTATAAACAACCAAACACAAAATAAATACATTCTTGTTAACGCTAAACAAAATCAAGAATATTCTTTATTGAAGGTTGTATTTCCTTGTTCAAAACTTGATGAAGAAAGCATTCAAAATGTTTTAAATCATATTTTAAAAAGGACTTCCTTTTCATTAAAAATAAAAAGTATAAATTCAAAATATACTAGTATCTTTCTTGCATTGAAAAAGTAGTCAATCAAATTTGACTACTTTTTACTTACATACTTTTTCTAATTATATTTTATCATTACTAATGATAAAATATGTGTCAGCATTAAAACAATACTTATATTTAGTATTGGAAATTGGTTAACTCCCTTAAAAATCAATGAAACAATAAAAATAATCATAGGATGAAACAAATAATAATATTTAGAATACTGATTCCATTTTATTTTTAAATTTATATGATTTGTTGTATAAATTGTAGAAATAAACAAATAATAAGTAACTGGTATACACGAAAGCAATATATTACTATCTAATCTATGAAAATCATGTAAGATAATAGCTTCAAAGGCCAAGAAAAAACAAGATATAATTAATTTAACAAAACAATTCTTTGTATACGTTTTCTCTTTTGAACCCATTTTGTATCCTAGTACAACATAAAACAATCCAAAAAATAAAAAGTTACGTGTTGTAAAAAAGATATTATAATAATATGTAACGAGTTCTTTAATCGATAGTGGCAACACACCATAATACGTCTCCGTCGCTCCAAACAACAATAAAAAGAAAGAAATGATGAATAAATAATTTAATTTATATTTTTCTTTCCATTTTTTTAGTACAAATAAAGATAACATCACGGCTGGAAAATACCATAAATGATAATATACACCACTATAACATAACGTAATAATCAATAGAATCGGCAATAATACAATCACTAACAAAATAAGTAATAGTATAGGAACATTTATTTTTACTAGATATTCATTAATTGTTGGTAAATATTGAATAGCTGTCATTAAAATAACAGGTAAATAGATCAAGCTCCATGTTAAATAAAGCGGTATTGTACGTTTGATGTAAGTATCAATATAATGACTTTTCTCTTTTTCCTTTTTTGCCACAAAATAACCTGTGATAATAAAAAACATAGGAACACAGATCCTTGATACAATATTATTAAAAGCCAAGTCTAATTCATTGGAATAATGAAGAAATGGTCTTAAATGTAAAATAATGACCAAAATAGATAATATGTATTTTAAAATATTCAAATTTTGATAATAGACTTTTTGTTGTTGATAATTATGATCTATGTTTTCTTGGATGGAAATAGTAATAAAACTAAAAAAAGCAATCATGCTTACCATTACAAATGGATTGGCTAGTTCATTTTCATACTGTAATACATTAATGATTCTTAAAAAGAAAATCAATAGAGTCATAATGAATATAATAAATAATTTGTTTTTCAATTTCATAATTTATCCTCTTAACCCTTATTATATAAGGGATCTTTTATGTGTACAATACAAAAACATCTAGCGTTGTTTTATAACTCTAGATGTTTGTAGACTATTTTAAATACTCATTGAGTTTTTTTCTATTAATACCATGAATAGAAAAAATAACAGAGATAAAAGTCATTAAAATAACATATAAATAAATATAGAAAATAACATTTCCATTAAACATCAATGATAAAAAATTGAATGTTGAAATATATTTCAAATAAGACATTCTTATCATCCATAAACAAAGATATCCAATAATAAAAGAAATTGTTGAAATCAATAAATGTTCTAATAGAATAATAACTATCACATCTTTTTTGCTTCTACCTAAAGCATATAAAATAGCAAGTTCTTTATTACGCTTTCTAATATATCCCTTATTTAAAAACAAAATAATAATACCTAATATACCTACGACTAGAATCATAATTCCAACATTAATTAAGACAGTTTGGATATATGAATCTCTAAACTCACCGTTTTTGAATTCATATTGTGACATTAAACGAAGATGCGGAAACAAATTATTTAATTGCTTTGTTACATTCTTTATATTCTTTGTTTCTTTACAAACAATCACCATGTCATCAAGTCCTGTTCCTACTGCTTCTAAATAAGAATTATAATCTTTAAAAACTGTTTTATTAATATCATGTGTTCTATTTTCTTGGTTAAAATCATTTACTTGGTTATTGTAGCTTTCTTGTGTTTGAAAAAGTTCTAGGAAATCATAATTTTGATAACTTGTATAAATATATTCTGTTAATCCAAGATTATTTTCATAATTCGTTTTATAAATACCTGACACTTTGTATTTTTGATTTTCTTGATTTCTTTTTTCGTTAATAATTGGTAATTCAATTGATTGACCAACAAGTGTATTTATCTTTTCATTTTTCAGATAATTATAAGCAAGAAAATCAGGAACTAGAATTTCATTTTTTATTGGATAATTCCCATAAAGAAGTTCTACACGCTTTGGATTATAATGTTTGATATAAGGATAAGGAACCGTCAATGTTTTAAATTCCATTTGAATTTTATCTGGAAAATGCATATAGCTTTTGGTTTTTTTAATTTTATTTGAAAATGAATTCTTATCTAAAACAAGATTAAGTCCGTTTCCTTTACTATCGTTACTTGTTTCGACATTACCGTTATATAATTTAGCCTCTTTAACTCCTGAAATATTTTTTACATCTTCTAAATCTTTGTTTGAAAAACTAATTCTTTTACCATCATTTGAAATAATAACATAATTATTTTTTGAACATTCATTTAAGTATTTTTTTGTATAATGCGTTGTTGATACATAAATTGTTTTATTATCAATCCCTGAATAAAATTCATAAAGATCATTAATAGAAATACTGTAAAGAAACAAAAAAATGGTAATAAATAACATAAAAATAATAGAAACTGGAATATAATTAACAACTAGATCCTTTATGTTTCTTTGAATAGATTTAAATACATATCGCCAATTGTTTTTCTTTTTAGAATAAATATCCATTTTGTTTTCTAATAAACTATCATTAGATTGAGTTATTTTCTTTTTCAAATGAATATTATGATTTTCTAAAATATAAATATTATCACAATAATCAATAATGCGATGATCATGCGTTACAATAAAAATCATCATACGTTCATTTTTTAATGACTGTATACACTCCATAATCATATTTGCATGTACATCATCCAAATTTCCAGTTGGTTCATCTAATAATAATACTTTAGGATTTCCTATAATGGCTCTTGCAAGTGCAAGTCGTTGTTTTTCACCACCACTTATATTTTTTACTTTTGTATTTTCTAATTTTAAAATATCTAGTTTTTTTAATGCACTTCTTGCTATATCCTCTTTACAATTAAGAGTAAGTAATAAATTTTCTAATACTGTAAAATTATCAATTAATTTAAAATCTTGAAAAACAATATGAATATCCTCTTTTCTTATTTTATCCCATTGATTATTATTAAAAGATTTAACATCTTTATTTTCAATTTTATATGTCCCTTCATAGTCAGTATCTAAACCAAAAAGAATATTAAACAATGTAGATTTACCACTTCCACTTTTTCCTATAATTCCATTAATTTCATTAGTATTATCAAATTGAATATTCATATTTTTAAAGATAACTTTTTCACCATGTCTTTTTGTAATATTATTCAAGTTCAACATAAATAAAACCTCCTTTAATAATGTAATTTCATTATATAAAAGAGGTTTTATAGAGTAAATTCAACTTGTTCAACAGGTATGATTTAGTGATTAAGAGGTTACTTCATTGAATGACTTCATATAAAAAAGTTTATTTTTTTGATTTTAAATAATCATGAATTCTTATTAGCCCCACAAGGAAAAATATAAATAATACCTATCCTTTTTATTAAACGTAAATTTATAATTCAACTAATTTTCCTTCAACAAAATAATAAATATTTTCTTTTTTATAACCATATTTAGAATTTAAAACACTTATATGTGGTTCAAACGTAAAATAATTTACATCTATTAATTTTGTTTTATTTCCCTTTTCAATATAAATTCTATCTTCACTTCTATTTACAATAGAATGTCCTAAATTTCCTAAAAAATCTAAATTTATAAACCCATATTCCTTTATCAAGTGATTCATATGAAAATAAAGATCTTCAAAGGTTGTTTCAACAGTAACATATTTCAATAATTCTTGATGAAGTCTATCTTCCATTTGTAATCCTTTTTTCCATTCTTCATTTTCAATATTTCCTACACAATCAACAACTATCCCATTTTCAATAATAATTGTTCTTGCATAGTCTCCCCAAACATTATTATTTTGAGGTGATAAATCAATCGTAATAATATCATTATTTTGTATAGTTTTATTTGCAGTTACATAATGTTTACCTGATATTGAAACATTTGTCTCATCTCCTGAAAAAATAAATGCTCCTACATCCCAATACCAAAAAGAATCTGCGCCCAACTCAAGCATTTTCTTCTCTAAATCATTTCTCAAATCAATAAGGGACATACCAGGTTTAATAATTTCTTTTGCATATTGTATTGTCATTTTTGCTATTTTTTGAACATCTTTATTTTCCATAATATTTTAATTCTCCTTTAAGGTTAAATATTTTTTATAGTTTCATACAACTCTTTTGTTTTTTCTTCACTTTCATAATTAATCAAGCATTTGTCGTCCTTGGTTTCAAAATAAATATATGAATGAATATTTGGATTTATATAAATAAAACATGTTCCAAATTGTGTATCAAAATAACCTGCATAGCACTTATCTTCTTTATAACCTATTTGTTTATTTCCAATTTCAACATTATCCAATAATTTAATATTTCGTATTTTATCTATTTTAATTGTTGGTTCACTACAATTAGGTACAGATGTAATGATTTCATTATCTTTAATTTTAATAGCTGGTTTTTGATTAGAATCTTTTATTAAAGACGTAACGATCAAAATAGGAATCAAAATAACTAAAATAATATCTTTTTTTCATTTTTCTACCTTTCCTCTATATGCTATTTCTTCTTATAATACATGTATTTACCACTTAATTGTAAATACTCTATCTGCTTCCTATTTCTAATTATATAAACTATAGTAGCAAGATCATTAATTGCTCCTAAAATTATAATACTTGAAACTAATCCTATCATTTTTAAAATCAATGGATTTGATAGTTTTACAAATATTACAAAAATCGATAATGGCAATGTAATACATAAATTAGGTAACAATAAAGTATAAAGATACTCTTTTACATTCTTTATTTCTGTGCAATGTGTTATCATTCCAAACCCCTGAAACCAAATATAAATATCTTCTTTTTTAGAAAAAGTTATTGCATGAAAGTATTCATGGACAATCATTAATAAAATTACAATAATAAAACCCAATATATCTATTAAAAATACATTTAAAATTTTTCCATTATATTTAGAAATTAATAATTTTAAGCTTTTTGTTAAAGGATATAAAATAATCAAAAAAACAAATAGATAGTCAATCCATCCAATAGCCATTTTCTCCAATCGTGATTCATCAACGCTTTTTAACTGATTATTATTTTTTAAATAACCTCTAAACTTTATTGTCATAGATAACACCTCCAGCATTATTATTTCTTAACAATCCAATCACTTTCTACATTTTCTCTTATTGCATAATAACCTCGTGGCATGTCTTTTAATAAGCAAATAGAATAATCAATGTTATAAACTTCAAATAAAGAAACAATACTTGCATCTTCTATATTATGATTGCTTCCACATAAAAATTGCCACATACCGTCATCTTCATCATGACTTACATATAAAATAGGATGTCCTTCTAAAATATGACAACATACAATGCATGCTGTATTTTGTTGATCATCAAAAGGAAATGATAGTGTTTGTTTTTTCTTCGTAAAAAATCCCATAAATATGCCTCCTTAATCAAAATATGTTTTCCATTTTTCTCCTGCCTTATAAGCATCAAAACACATTTGAATTTGTTCTTCATTATTCTTTTCTGTAGCAAGTATTGGAAGATTGTCCTTTGTAAAATAATCAAAACCTATTGTTTCACTATTTTCTTTAAAAACACCACCTTCTACTTCACAAAGCATAAATATTTTACATACTTTATAAGCATAGATTGGTTGATTATGTTTTTCTCTATCTTGAATTGCAATGACATTTTTAACAACAACATCAAGTCCTGCTTCTTCTTTTACTTCCTTTATCGTATTTTCCATAACTGAGACATTGACATCACACCAACCACCAGGTAATGACCATGTTCCATTTTTCTCTTGTACAAGTAAGATTTTATCTTCTTTAAAAATAGTAGCACGTGTATCAATTTTGGGTGTTTGATACCCTACTTCATTACAAAAAAGCCCTTCTACTTGTTCTACTGGTTTATTTGAAATATCTGCCATCATCATAGCGGAAAGTTGGCGAATACGTTCATAGCGTTCTTGATCATAAACATCTTTTCCATAAGTAAGTCCGGCTTGTGCTAAACTTTGTAATTCAATAATATAATCAATCCATTTTTTATTTTTATCCATACACATTTCCTCTAATCTTTATTGATTTTATTATATCATATTTTTCTCATTGCATTTTTATTAAAAACAGATTTATAATAAAACTTACCCATAAGGAGGAAAATCATATGAAAGAATTTCGAAACAAACTTATTGTCCATGGTTTAATGAAAATCAATGATAAATACCTTGTCATTAAAAGAAGTATTATCAAAAGAGGAAAACCAAATGTATATCCTGAATATTGGGATATCCCTGGAGGTTCTGTAGAAGACTTTGAAACACCTGGAGAAGCTTTAATTAGAGAAGTCAAAGAAGAAGTTAATTTAGATGTTGAAGTAAAACAAATCATTCATGAAGATAGTAATTTTGACAAAGGTAAAAATACGATGTTTACTCGACTTGTTTATATTTGTACTTTAAAAAATACAAATGATTATGTAATTCAATTAGATCCTGAAGAACATAGTGAATACCGTCTTATTTCTTCTCTAGATGAAATGTCTGATGAAAAAGTTGTTCCATTTTTAATTGATATCTTATCTAATAAAAATCTCTAATAGAAAATAACTCTATTAGAGATTTCTTTTATCTTTTTTTAATTGGAATCCATATTTCACAATAATAATTTTCATCCAATGTACCTTTAAGATATTTTGTTGGATCATCATAATATTCTACACAATATCCAGCAGCAAATTCATAATCTTTTAACGCCGGTAACCATTCCGTAAATATTTTAACATTTGCATCTTGCAAGGCTCTAGGCATTGCGCCAACACATGAAAAAATTGCCCATTCAAATTCAGGAATAGTTTCTAACACAAAGCCTTCTGGAATAACTTGTTCTTGATAAGGATCTGCAATTAAATAATCAAAGTTTTCTTGTCCCATTTGTTTATCAATGTTAATTCCATAAACTCCTCTAACAACTTTTCCTTTACCTGTTTGATAATGTTCTTTCCAAAAATCAGGAATGACTTTTTTAGCATTTTCATAAGCAAACGTTTTTTCATTTGCGATAACTTTAAACGCTTTTTTTCTTTCAATCTTGTAATCCATAAGATATCCTCCTTCTAAAGCTATTGTTAGTTTCAGTGGAGCAAAGGATTTCAAAGTTGTATGCTTCTTACGAGCAACTGTTGGTGTTACACCATGAAAACGTGTAAAAGCTTTGGTAAAACTATCTGGCGAATCATATCCATATTTTATGGCAATATCAATAATTTTTATATCACTTACAGCAATTTCATTACCCGCAAGCGATAATCTTCTTTTACGAATATATTCACTAATAGTAAATCCACATAACATAGCAAATCCTTTTTGAAAATAAAATTCAGAAATATGAACATATTTTGCAACATCTTTCACTGTTATATCTTCTATTAAATGATTTTCAATATATTGAATTGCTTTTTCAATTGCATTTACCCAATCCATGTTTTTTCTCCTTTTCTCTACTGTACTTGTATTATAGTTAAGAAAAAAGATTTTCTCCCGACACTATTTGCCTTCATTTGTCTGTTTTAATTTTTCATAAGCTTCTAATAACCAAGTATGAGTCATAAGAAGTTGATGTGTTTCAAATTGATAACTTATAAACCAATAACATCCTTTATCTAAAGAAATATTGACTGCTTCTTTTAATTGCTGATAATAAGGAGGTATTCCTCCTTGGTCCCAAGCGAGTTTATCAGCTAAGAAAATAATTTTATCATAATCATTCATTTCTTTTTTCAAAGTTGTATGACATTCAATTGCTGATAAAATATCTTCATCTTCAATATGAAAATAATCATATGCAATTTCTTTAGAAATTCTTTGATACAATAAGAAATGATATTTTTCTTCACTTGGATCTATTTGATACCCTAATTCTTTAACGTATTTATACATATCATCTGGTGAAAAGATTGCACTGATACCATGCAACAAAGCTGTTATCGTACATTTAAAGCTGTTATCGTACATTTTTCAATATTTAGATGATATTGAATTGCAAGTTTTTTAGCTTCTTTGGCTACATCATTTACATGATTCCATGTTTTTTCTTTATGATATTTTAAATAAAGTTTTTTGATTTTATCGTATAATTCAATATTCATTTTATACCCCTATTTTAGATATTTAATAAAGCTATAACCTTTTTTAGAATACCCTTGTTTTTCATAAAAAATATGCGCTGTTTTTCTAGAAATCCCACTATTCAAAGTAATCGCAGCTATGTTATTTATTTTGGCATATTTTTCAACCTCTTGTATAAGATGTTTTCCAATCCCTTTGTTTTGATAATTTTTATCAACAGCAAGAGCATTTACCCTCATTATTTGTTTTGGAAGTTCAAAGACATAACTTACTTCTATTCCAATAAAACCAACAACTTTATTTTCTATACAAGCAACATAAATCAAATAATTATTTTTTATCATTTCTTGTACTCTTAAAAAAAACAAACTATAATCAACTTCATACCCTAATTCATTCTTTAATAATTCATAAATAGGTTTTATATCATTTTCTTCAAAGCATTTTATTTTCATATTTGCTTACCTTTTTATATTTATCATCGTAAAATGATCCACTTTCTCAATCTTTTAAATTTTACATGCAGGTTCTAATAGTGTAAATGTCTTTTTATCTAAATCTAAACGACAACGTACTCCATAAGGGATGACAGCTATAGGAAGTGCATGCCCTATATTAGCATTATATAAAATTGGTAGCTCTGGATGATGCGCTTCTATCCCAATAACCCTTTGATAAACTTTTTTATAAATTTCATATTTTTTTCTTCGTGATGGTTTACCAACAACAATACCATTTATCACATCAAAAAGACCTTGTGCCATGAAATTTCTTAATATCCAAGCTAATTGATATTCTGACATATCTACTTCACTTGTTTCTAAAAACATAATTTTACCTTGCCATTTTTCTTTATCCGGCCATAATTCTGTTCCTAAAACCTCTATAAAAGTATCCAAACAGCCGCCTAACAATTCACCTTCAACAACACCATTTCCTTGAATGACCTCATATCCATTTTCATCTTTATGATATTGTCGTAAAACATTTATATTGTTTTCATCCCATCGAATCATTTCATCATCGTCATCGTAGTAATAAGGTGCTTTGTATATTTCCAATTGTTGTACTGGCTCGAATAATGTTTTTCTCATCATTTTCAATGAATAATCATCCATTTTGACATATTCAGATAAAGTTGTTAGCACCGCTAATCCATAATAAGAAACCAACCCTGCTTTATACATCATCAAATGATTAATTGTTGTATCAGAATATCCTGTAAATATTTTAGGATGATTTCTTATAACTTCAAAATCAATATATGGAAGTAAACGAATCGTATCATCTCCACCAATCGCATTAAAAACAGCTTTTATAGAATCATCTTTAAAAGCATCCATTAAATCTTTTGCTCTTGCTTCTGGATGTTCATCAAGATATTTAATACCCTTCAACGTATTTTCCATAACAACTACTTTTAAACCAAAATCATTTTCTAATCTTTCTTTCGCGATATAATAACGATGAATAGCCCATTTTTCTCCTAAAGTTCCTGCCGATAAACTTACAATAGCTACTTTATCTCCTTTTTTTAAACGTTGAGGTTTAATCATTTTTTATCTCCTTATTTCCACATCACATTCATATACAACTCATTTTGTTTTTCCCACTCAGCTTCATTATGATGACCTCCAGGAATAATATTGATATAACTTGTTGCACCTTTAGATACAATATAATCATTAAACTCTTGAATGTTTTTAATATAACGTTGTGGTCTTTTAAATTCTTCCGTTCCTAAAGACATATAAATACGTGTATCAGGATTTAAATTTTGAGGAAGATCTCTTTCTAAACGTTTTTTACATAAGCCAAAGGCTGGTGACAAACAAGCGGCTTTAGAAATATATTGGTTGTATTTGATAACTCCATAAAAAGCCATTAAACCGCCCATAGAACTTCCTGCAATGGCTGTACATTCTCTAAAAGGATATGTTCTATATTTTTGATCAATCATCGGCTTTAGTTCATAAACAAGCCAATCTAATGTTTGAATACCTTTTCCTTGAACACGTCCAAAATAACGACTATTTAAGTTATAAGGACAATACTCACTTAATCTTTCATTCCCTTCATGATTACATTCAATCCCTACAATAATCAATTTCTTATCATAATGATTTAAAAATTCAGCTAAGCCCCATGATTTACCATAAGTAGCATCACTATTCAAAAACAAATTATGCCCATCAAACATATAAACAACTGGATATCTTTCATCACTTTGATAATAATCATTAGGTAAATAAATATGCAATGTTCTTTGACAGTTAAATGGTCTTAAATAAACATCATATTTCTCTAACATTGAAAATACCTCTTTTATAATGAAATAACTTCATCAAGATCACATTGATCTATTTGATTTTTACCACCAATAATACATATTCCACCTTTTTCTAAAGTTTCATCGATTTCTTTCGCAATTTCTAATAGCTCATCCTTATCTACATTTAAAATAGCTTCCAATTGTTCTTGTCTTGCTTTTTCATCTTTTTGATTAAAATAATATAAATCACCATATTTGCCAATATTATAAGGCATCATAAGTGGCATTAATCCTGAAAGTGTGCCAATAATAAACCCTGTTAAATCATGATTTTCCTTTAAATAATCTTTTAAAAATGTTCCACATTTTTCATATTTCTTTAAAGATTCTTTTCCATTTGGATCACGATAAGAATAACAACATGTAAATCCTGAAGCACGCGATACTAAACCTGTACCATAAGCACCTCCTTGTACTCTTACTACATTCCATAAATACGCTAAAGAAATAATGTTTGAAGCAAGTGGTGTTATTTTAGAAGTCTCTAATAGATAACCTCCTTTAGAGGCATAAGCAATATCTGAAGGAATAATAATTCCTTCTTTTTTAATAGAAAAAGGTTTTATGATTGCTTTTTCTAAAGCATCAGAGATTTTTAATGTTTCCTTTAAATAAAGAGCTTGTTTTTCTAAGTTTGTATCATCATTTCCAGTAAAAGATAAAGTTAAACGATTATAGAAACAAACATTTTGATAAACACTTTCTAATTTTTGTTTTAAAGCAACAAAATCAAAATGATCATCTAATTCTTTTAACCATTTATAATAAGCAATTCCACTACTATATTCATCAATAACACCCGAAGGACTTACCATTGCTAAAACTCTTTTCATTGATAAACTATGTCCTGACATAGTAATCGCTTGTTTTAAGGAAATAATACGTTGTTTTAAAATATCACGAATCATTTTTTCTTGATCAAAAACAGATTCTTGTAAGATTTCAACAAGAAGTTGTAAAGCTTCTTGTTCATTTTCTTCTAAAGTAGAAAATGTTGCTTTGAAGTAAACTTGATTTTCTTTATTAGTTGTTTCATATGTATTAATAGAATAATTCATTGTTCCACAAAGAAGACGAATCTTTGTAGAAAGATCTTTAGCACTATGTTTTATTGTAGAGATATTTCCTAATAAGGAACAAATAAAAGATAAGGTACTGATTTGATTTAAATCTAAATGATCTATATTAAAATAAAGAGCATAATAATAAATACCATTAGTTTCTATTGAATGTTTTAAAACTTTGCATCCTTCTAAATCTATCAACTTTGAAGGAATCTTTTGTACTTTTGCTTCAATATCTTCAAGATTTAATTTTGGTAAAGTATTTAAGTTTTCTAAAGTGTCTGGTGCTTGTTGGAAAGCATCTAATTGTTTTTGTTCTATTTGTAATTGTTGTTTTTGAACATCTGTCATAGAATTTAAAACATTTGTTAATTTCTTTTCTTCTTTTTCACGACGAATCTTTCCTAACTCTTTTGAAGGTTTTAATACAATTTCGCAACTATGTTTATTTTCTAAAAGAACTTCTTGGATAAGATTTTCAAAATATCCTTCATTTACTTTCTTTTTCAAATCATCAAAGATCTTTCCATATTCTAAATGGGCTTCTGGTTTACCTCCATAAAGCCAACTTTCTAATACTTGGAAACCAAAAATAATTCCTTGAGGATATCCCCCAAAATTTCTTTCTTTTAAATTTAATTCTAAATAAGCAAGTGTCGCATCAAGTTGTTGACGATCAATACCTTTCTTAATCAATGTTTGAAGCGTATCAAAAACAATTTCTTTAACTTGATCTAAGTTTTCTTCTTTTATATGATCAACTTCTAATTGACACCAATTTTGTAATTCACCATCATTAATCGCTAAATAAACATTTTCAGCTAGTCCTTTTTCCAAAAGGGCTTTATTTAAAACCGCTTGATTATCACCACATAAAACATCACTTAATACTTGCATCGCAATGACTTTTTCATAGTCTTGATAACTTCCAATCACATTTCCCCAGGCCATGCGATATTTATTTTCAGCGTTTTCTTCTTCCCCTATTTCATAATCTACCACTTGTCTAGAAATTTGAACAGGTTGTTGATAAATTGGCCCTTCTATTGGTAAATTCGCTTCCATTGAAGAAAGATATTCTTGATTTAAAAGTTCTAAGACGTCATCAAGTGGGACCTCTCCATCTAAAAAGACAAAGGCATTAGAAGGATGATAATATTTTTGATAAGTTTGGATAAATTGTTCATAGGTTAAATCGGTAATGGATTCAGGATCACCTCCTGAAACATATTGATAACAGTTGTCTTTAAATAAAGCACGATTCAACGCATTCATCATAATTTCATGAGGACTTGAAAAAGCTCCCTTCATTTCATTTAAAACAACCCCTTTATAAGTTGGTTTTTCTGTAGCTTCAATATGCCAGCCTTCTTGTAAAAAGATTTCTTTTTTATTTAAAATCAAAGGATTGAAAACTGCATCTAAATAAACTTTTGTTAGATTCATAAAATCTTGATTATTTCTAGATGAAATAGGATAAAAGGTTTTATCTTCAAAAGTCAAGGCATTTAAAAAAGTGCTCATTGAACTTTTCATTAATTCTACAAAAGGCTCTTTGACAGGATATTTTTGAGATCCACATAAGACCGAATGTTCTAAAATATGAAAAACCCCACTATCATCACTTGGTAAGGTTTTAAACGCAATACCAAATGTTTTATTTTCTTCATCACGTTTTAACCAAGCAAGTTTTAAATGGGTTTTTATATGTTCCATTTCATACATTGTTGCATTAAGTTCACTGACTTCTGTCCTTTTTTTAACGACAAAGCCATGTTTTGATTCATTTATTTTCATTGTACTACCTCATTTCTTTACACCTTATTTTACCTTTGAATAAACGTTTTGTAAACGAAGATGATATTTTAGTAAATATTGATTTCAAGTTTACTAAATGATAAAATAACCATAGATTGGAGGTTCTTATGGCAACAATAAAAGATATTGCTGAATTAGCGAAAGTATCAAGCGCCAGTGTTTCACGTATTTTAAATAATGATCCTACGTTGTCTGTTCCTAAAGAAACAAGACAACGTGTTCTTGATGCAGCTAATCAGCTTGGTTATAAAAAGAAAAATAAAAAAATCTATGATACAGTGATGACATTAGGAATCATTCAATGGATATCTCCTATTGAAGAATCCAATGACCCTTATTATTTAAGTATTCGTCAAGGAGTAGAAGAATATTGTTTTAAAAACAAGATTGCTATCAAACGTGTTTTTAAAACAGATGTTGATTATTTAAATCAATTAGAAGATATTCAAGGTTTAGTTTGTATTGGGAAATACAGTCAAGAAGATATTGAAACATATAAAAAGATATGTTCAAATGTTATTTTTTTAGATATGAATATTGATCCTATTCATGAATGTTGTATTTTACTTGATTTTAAAAATGCAGTTAAAGATGCGGTTTCTTATTTAAGTCAAAAACATACTTCAATTGCCTATTTAGGTGGTAAAGAAATAATTCATGATAAGCTCTATCATGATCAAAGAAAAGAATATTTTGAATACTATTGTAAAGAATACAACATTGATTATTCTATAAGCGAAGAAACGTTTTCAATTGAATCTGGTTTTAATATGACTTATGAACTTATTAAAAACAAGAAACTTCCTTCCGCCATTTTTGCAGCAAGCGATCCTATCGCTATTGGTGCCATGCGTGCTTTAAAACAATATGACATCAAAATACCTGAAGATATATCAATCATTGGTTTTGATAATATTGAAACAACCAATTATACCGATCCACCGCTTACAACAGTATTTGCGCCAACGTTTGATATGGGCTTTATGGCTGCTAGACAACTTTTTGATGCTTTTAAACATAATGAAAATATTTCACCGATTAAAATTCTTTTACCTTGTTTTTTAATCGAAAGAAATTCATGTATTTAAAAATCTCTAGATTTTTTCTCTAGAGATTTTTTATAACTTCAAATTTATAAGATGTTTTTTCATCATAAGTGTCGCCTGCTTTTAAAATCGTACTTGGGTTTTCTTCTAGATGAATCGCATCCGGCATATTTTGTGTTTCAATACAAATGGCATCACGGGCATTGTAATGTTGTCCATATTTACCAAGACGACCATCTAAATAATTTGCTGTATAGATTTGTGCTTGTGGTAAAGTCGTTGAAACGGTTAATTTTCTTCCTGTTTTTTCATGAACCAATTCAACTTGGTTTTCTTTTGTATTAAAGATCATTGGATGATCAAATCCTTTACCAAGTTGTAATTGTTCATCATCATTATCGACACGATCTCCAATATAGGCAAATTCATTGAAATCAAAAGATGTTCCTTTGACATCTTTTATTTCACCTGTAGGAAGTCCATCAGGATCAATGCAAGCAAAACGATCAGCATGAACTTTTAATAAATGTTGATATACATTTTCTTTTTTGCCAGATAAGTTAAAATACGAATGATTCGTAATATTAATAAGCGTATCTTTCGAAGTAGTTGCATGATAATGCATGGTAAGTGTATCGCCTTCAAGTGAGTAGATTGCTTTAAAATCTAACTCACCAGGATATCCTTCTTCCCCATCTTTAGAAACATAATGGAATTCAACACTTGTTTCATCAAGCACTTGATAATCAAATACTTGATAAGAAAAGCCTTTGATTCCTCCATGTAAGGAGTTAGGTCCATTATTAATTGGTAAATGATAAATTTGACCGTTTAATTCAAAAGTTCCTTTTTTAATACGATTAGCAACTCTTCCAACAAGCGCCCCAATATAGGCATCTAATGTTTGATAAGATTTAAAATCATCATATCCTAAAACCACATCATCAACATTTCCTACTTGATCTTTCATCAACACTTTAACAAGTGTACATCCATAATTAGAAACAACAACTTCTAATTCATCATTTTTAAGTGTAATTAAATCAATATTATTTTCTACTTTCTCTATTTTAATCATCTTAAAGTACCTTCATTCCACCAAATTTTCTTACTTTTAAGACATGACAAGAACCTTCACCAAAATACTTTTCAATTTCTTCTTTATAATGATCAACGTATTCATCTTCCACAAAGGCTTGGATCGTTCCCGCAAATCCACCTCCATGAACACGACATACACCATGGTTTTCTAAAATACCTTCTGATAAAGCAAGGGCCAAAGAAACAGCTTGATTATCTGGATATTTATTTGAATAAACGTTTTGTAAGTATTTATATGAAGAATCTCCTGAATCTTTAATAACTTGTTTAAACGTATCAAAATCATTATTTTTTAAAGAAGATACTGCTTTTTCCACACGTTTATTTTCATTAAATAAATGAATTGCTCTTAAAATCGCACGATCTCCTACTTCTTTTCTTACTGCGACTAATTGGTTATAAAAATCTTTTTCATCCACTTCTCTTAAAAATTCTTTGCCAAAGAATTGAGCTACTTTTTTCATTTCATAAGGAACAGCTGCATAATCATCTGTTAAATCTGCATGAGACGCATGGACATCTACGATACATAAACTATGTTTAAATGAAGAAAATTCAACATCTACTTTTTCGACAACAGGTTTACTATTATCCTTAAAATCAATATGAATCAAACTTCCTACTGAACAAGCACTTTGATCCATTAAACCACATGGTTTTCCAAAATAGACATTTTCACTATATTGTCCCACTTGTCCAATCACGACAGGATCGACTTTCATTTCATTATAAAGACCTGAAAGAATGGTTCCAATCATGACTTCAAAGGCTGCTGATGAAGATAACCCTGAGCCTTGTAAAACATCACTTGTCATATAGCCGTTAAATCCACCAATGGCATAACCTAATTCTTTAAAACGGGCAAGAACTCCTCTCATTAGTCCTTCAGATGTGCCCACTTCGTCTTCTTTTTTTGATAAATCATCTAAAGAAATAGGTTTTAAATCATAATCATCCGATAAAACTTTAACGACATCATTTTTAGAAACAACCGCAATAATATCTAAGTTGATGGCTGCCGCTAAAACTTCACCATTTTGATGATCCGTATGATTCCCACTGACTTCACTTCTTCCTGGTGTACTATAGATTTCAATTTCTTGATCTCCATAAAGTGAAATAAATTTTTCAATTGCTGATACATATCTTTGAGGTTGTTTTTCAATACGACTTTCATCAATATAGACTTCTTTTAAAACATCATTATAAGTTCCCTCTTGAATTTCTTTAATCACTAAACTTGCTTTTTTCATTCTTTTTCTCCTACCATTTCTACAAATTTAATAAAAGCTTCTTTCCCTTCTTCATTCATTTTAAAGACACCCGCATCTTCTAATACATTAACGAATTTATGTGTTAATTCTTCTTTTAGTAATTGATCCACTGTATCTTCATTAAAATCATGGCTCTTTAATTCATTATACCATGCCTCATGCTTTTTCATATTTGAAATTTCTAAAATATTCTTTTTTCCTAATAAACATTCTTTTAAAACTTCTAATTCATCTTTTAATCTTGCTGGTAAAACCGCCAGTCCCATCACTTCAATTAAACCAATATTTTCTTTTTTAATATGATGTAAGTTTTGATGAGGATGGAAAATACCATCAGGATATTTTTCACTTGTTCGATTATTTCTTAAAACAAGATCCATTTCATACATGCCATTTTTCTTTCTTACAATTGGAGTAATCGTATTATGTCTTGTTTTTTCACTATAAGCGATAATATCCAATTTTTCATTAGAATAATTGATCCATTTATTTAAAGTATCTAAGGCAAATCGAATCATTTGTTCATCATTTGTTGAACGTACACGAATGGTTGATAAAGGCCAATTTAAAACACTGATTTGTAAATCAGGATATTTGTCTAAAGATATATCTTTAACAACTGTCGCTCCTTCTATTGGAAAGATATAATGTCCTCCTTGGAAGTGATCGTGTGTTAAAATAGATCCTCCTACAATTGGTAAATCCGCATTTGAACCTAGCATATAATGTGGAAATTGTTTAACAAATGAAAATAATGATCTAAACGTATTTTCATTAATGACCATTGGTTGATGATTTTCATTAAAAATAATGCAATGTTCGTTATAATAAACATAAGGTGAATATTGCATGTAATAACGATATCCATTTAACATTAATGGGATAATACGATGATTTTGCCTTGCGGGATGATTAAAGTTTCCTGCAAAACCCACATTTTCTTTACATAAAAGGCATTTGGGATAACCACTGGCTTTGATTGTTTTTGCCTTCATGATTTCTTTTGGATCTTTTTCTGGTTTAGATAAATTAATGGTAATTTCAATATCACCATATTTATAAAATTGTTTGAAACGAATATTTTTATCTGTTCTTGTTTTTCGAATATAATTCGATGCAATAGATAAATCATAGAAATACTTTGTTGCTTTTTTAGAATCTTCTTTATAATACTCTTTAAATGTTTGAATCACTTCACTTGGACGAGGCATTAAACAATTCATAATGCGCGTATCAAAAAGATCTCGTTCTGTAATATTATTTTCAATGAGGCCTTCTTGACAAGCATAATCTAACATTTCTTCTAAAATATCTGTCGCCACTTCTAATTCTTCACTCATTTCTTCTTTAGTAAAATGATCTAAATGAAATAAATCTAATAATAAGTTCACTGCATAAATTTCATCATCTTCGCTAATTAAATGATGTTGTAAACCAAAATAAATAAGTCGGTTAATTTGATGATTCATTTTCTATCCCCCATTCTTTCTCAATCTCATTTTATCACTTTAGTAAACTTTATCAATATATTTTACTAAATATCAGTTAATAAAATGTGTTTTTAGTAAAAAAAGATAATACTTCCGTATTACCTTTCAATTATTTCTTTATCATTTTTAATCATTTCACTTTGATTTTTATAAGAAGGAAGATACCGAAACACTATAAATTCTACAACCTCATCTGTTTGATTTTCAAAAGTATGAATATCTTTATCAACAGAAAGCAAATCCCCCTGTTTTAATTTTAATGATTGTTCCTTATTTGCTTCATCTAAATAACGATAAACAAGCTTCCCTTTTAAAATAAAAATATTTTCTGAAATACGATGATGTCTATGCCATTCTTGCAATGTACGAGGATTAATTTTATTATAATGAATTTCAGCATCATTTAATAAATAATAGTCTACCTTTGTGCCATTTGTTTTATCTACATGAATCGCCTGATCTTTCCTAATTAATTTCATACAATTATTCTCTCGCAAATGAATTTACATATAAAGCCTTTAATTCTTCATCATCCATTTCATCAACTTCTAAATAAAAATGTTTGATCCCTACTGCATCATAATAACCTATCACACGATCTTTCATCTCTTCTTTACTGACTTCTTTTTTTACACCATTAATTGTTACTTCCATAATTATTCTCTCCTTTTCTCTATTCTATCAAAAAAATGGACTCTTCGTCCATTTTTACGACAATTATTTCTGTTTCATAAATCGTTAAATCATCCATAATTTTCCTCCATAGCTCTACTCTAACAAAAAGAAAATATTAAAGATGTTTTTATCTTTAGTTAAACCACAAATAAACGTATTTAAATATGATTTGTATCTTGAATAATTTTTCCATCTTCAATCGTAATAACACGATCAGCAATAGAGGCAATTTCTTGATCATGAGTTACTAAAATAACCGTTTCATGATATTTTCTTTGGGCGATTTTTAATAAATCAACAACTTCTTTAGAACTTTTAGCATCGAGGTTCCCCGTAGGTTCATCCGCGAAAATAATCGCTGGTTTACTTGCAAGGGCTCTTGCAAGGGCAACTCTTTGTTGTTGTCCTCCTGAAAGTTCATAAATAAAAGAATTCTTCTTTTCTTCTAGACCTAATAGATTAATAATTTCATTTAAATAATCATCATCAATCTCGCCATCATCTAAATGAATTGGTAAAACTATATTCTCTAAAACATTTTGTGTGGAAATAAGATTGAAGAATTGAAAGACAAAACCCATTCTTCTTCGTCTAAAACGCGTTAAAGTATGATCATTCATTTCATAAAGAGACTTTCCTTCTAAATAAACTTCTCCTTTTGTTGGTTTTACTAAACCTGCCAAGATATGAAGAAGTGTACTTTTTCCACTTCCACTTCTTCCAACAATAGCTACAAAAGAGCCTTCTTCTATTTGTAAATCAATATGATTTGTTGCATAGACTTTATTATCTTCATAGCCATATGTTTTAACAATATCTTTCGCTTCTAAAATAACATTCATATTAGTCATCTTCCTTTCTTATTTCTTCATTTTGATGTGCTTTTAAAACAATTAATAAAGGAATATTATAAACACATAAATAAACTAGAAAAATAATCCCTACTAAAAGTATTAATTGCGCTATCGGAAAATAACGATCGATACTTCCTCTTAATAAAATCAACTCATAAAAACCACAAGGAATAAGTGTATATAAAAACATTTTTATTGATTTCCATACTTGTTTTATTTTAATTTCTCGATAACTTAAACCTATAATATGATACATAAGATAATCTTGATAATTATTTTCAATATGATTGTAATTTAAAAACATCATTAAAATAAAACCTACAGCTAATGCAAGTATTAAAAGATGTTTAGGAATATTTAATGTAGAAAACAAACTTACTGAAAGTTCATCACTTGTTACCATTTCATAAACTCTTGCTTCATAATGTTTTTTCATGAACTTTTCTATTTTTATAACATCTTTTATTGGATACCAATGATATCCTGAATAATATTCATCACTTGTATTGAATCGTTTTAAATCATCTTCAAACATATAAATCATTGAATCATTATAATATTCATTTTCATTGATTCCAACAATGGTATATTCTTCACCTGCAATTATCACTTTTTCATTGAGTTTTACTTCATCAAGAGCAATCTCATAATTGTCATCTCCTAAATAATTTCCTTGATCATTATGAGAAGATGTTGAACTTTCTACTCGATATTTCTTTCCTTTAAAAGTTACTTGATTCGCTTCAACTTTAAGATTTGGATACCATTCTTTTGAAAGAATAACATGATTAAAATGATTGCCCACGACAATTTCATGACTTTTTTGAGGAAATCTTCCTTTTAAATCATCTTTATTACTTTGATAATAATAAAGTTGGCAAAGTTCATAAACAGATTGAGGAATTTCTCGATAGGTCATAGTTATTCCTTCATCAATATAATGATGATTAATAATAATGTCATTTTGAGAAAATTCTTTTAAAAATAAATTTGCTTCTTTTTGAGTCGCCTTAATAAGTTCTACTTGACTTTGTTCATTTTGATCTTTTGTTTGAATGGGATGTCCTTGATAGAAATAAACAAGCCCATATAAAGAAAGTATTAAAACAAATACATAAAAACAGATATTCATTCTTTTATTTACCCATAACTCTCTCGTAGCTAAGGAAGCAAGTGTTTGTTTTTTTAATTTTTTATATCTTACTTGAATATAATTAAACTTTTTGCTATCAAAAATACCTATCAAAGCATTCTTAGAGCTTGAATAAATGGGAATGAGAATCGTTATAAAAGTACAACTCATCAATACCAATACTAAAAATAATATTTCTTTAAATGAAATTTGATAAATAAATGTATGATAGGTTTTACTTTGAAGATAGAGATAACCTAAAGATACACATACACCTATTAACAATCCTATTAAAATAGAAAAAAAAGAAATCAGCATGTTTTCTTGCATGACCATCATCATTAATTGATTCGTTGTCATTCCTATTCCTCGATAAAGAGCCATTTCTTTCATTCTCTTCTTTAGGGAAGTAGAAGTTAAAGCGAATAAAACAAAAAGTGTAATTATAATAAATTCAAACGTTTGTTGGAGCTGATTGGTTGCTTTTTCTACTTGATTATGAATTTCATTATGATCATAACCATAAGGATTATAATCATAATGAATTTCTATTTCTTGATAGTTATTTCCATCATTAAATTGAATATAATGATTATCTGATAAAATAGACATATTCGAATAATAATCTTTTGTTTGATACGTCTCTAAGTTTGTATAAATATCAGGTAAGTTTTTATTGGCGGTTTGTATAATACCAACAATCGTATAATTTTTTCCTTCTATTTCTATTTGATCATAAAGTTTATACTTTTTAGAAACTTTTTGATTGATTAAAATTTCTTGATCATTTTGTATTTTTCTTCCTTTAATAATTTTTACTCGACACAATGAATAAATATTCTTTTCAATATGACCTACTTGGTAATTATCATATTTTCCTTGAAAATCTACATAACCATATTTAATAATATCTTTAAAATAGTCTTTGCTGTAGATTTCAATTCCTTTTTGAGTTTGTTCATCAATATTTTCTATTCGTGTATACCAAGAACCATAGGTAGAAATATGATAGTTCTTTTTCATTTGATACAGATTATCAACAATAAAAAAACTTGAAAAAATAAAAGTAGAAACAATTAAAAGAACGATTAAAACAATAAGATAATGCTTTTTATACTTTTGAATATTTCTTTTTGCGAGCATATTGATCGTATGTGACATATTCTTTCCTCCTCTAACTTTATCTTACGATTCAATCATGAAAACTAAGTGAAATTAGATTTTTTTCTTCATTTTCATTTGAGGAAGTACAATTTCAAAGCAAGCACCTTGTTGATTATAAGCTTTCATAAAACCGTGATGAGCCTCTATTATTTCTTTAGCTATATAAAGTCCTAATCCTGTCCCTTTTGAATTTTCCCCACGATAAAATCTTTGAAATAAAAAAGGAAGATCTTTTTTCTTAAAACCATTTCCTTGATCTTGAATCATCATTTTTAAAGTTGTTTCATTTTCATAAGCAAAAATAGAAAGAGGTGTAGAATTTTTTTCTAAACAATTCTTAATAATATTTTCTAATGCTTCTATAAACCATTTTTCATCACATAATACTTTTATATTTTTATTTAAATGAATTTGCGGATTTAGGTAATCTAGATCTTCTTCTATTTCATCAATAAGCGTTTGTAAATCATATTCTTTAAAACAATATTGGATATTATGAGAATCTAATAAGGCGATGGTTTGTAAGTCATTGACTAAAAGTTGTATTCGTTGTATTTGATGTTCTATAGAATACAACTTTTTATTTTGGTTTTCTTCAAGTAATAATTCTGTTTGTATGCGAATAGAGGTAATCGGTGTTTTTAGTTGATGAGAGATATCTTCAATATAGTCTTTTAATTTGAGTTGTTCTTTTTTAACAGCTTTTAATGATTGATGATATCTTTTATTAAGCACATATAATTTATTAGATAATAGACTTTCTTTAGATTCACCATCAATAATCGAAAAATCTTTTTGTTCAATAATAGCATCACAACATTGTATTAAATAATTCACTTGTTTCTTTTTATGATTTTGATTCCACAAATAAAAAATAAAGCTTATAAAAATAAAAATATTCAATAAATTTAATCTCATTAAAAAAGCATATATTTCCATAAACATAGCTAATACAATTGAAACCATAAAATACATATGAATATTCTTTTCTTTTTTTATATCTTCCATCGATACCCTACACCCCTTAATGTTTCAATATATTTTTGGTTTTGATATTCCCCTAAAGTCTTTCTGAGTCTTTTTAAATGAACAGTTAACGTATTATCTTCTACTACATGTCCTGTTATCTCTTCAATCATCATCAATAAGTAATCCCTTGTAAGTACTCTTCCATGTCCTTCGACAAGTGCTACTAATAAAGTAAAAGTAATAGCACTCAATTCTAATTCTTGATTTTCTTTAAATACTTTATGTTTTAAAGTATCAATAATTAAGTCATCTATATAATAGATTCCTTGTTGTTTTATTACCTTTCTAAGAGCACATTCAATTCTGGCACAGAGTTCTTTAATTCCAAAAGGCTTACAAACATAATCATCGCCACCTTCATTTAATCCTTTTACAATTGTTTCTTCATCATTTAAACAGCTTAAAAAAATAATAGGCATCTCATATTTTTCTTTAATCTCTTTACATAAATCAATTCCATTACCATCAGGAAGTTGGATATCTAAAAGAATTAAATCAACATATTCATTGACTTTTTTTAAAGTTTCCTTTTTAGATTCAGCAATCTCTATAAAATATCCTTTCTTCTCTAACATTTCTTTTAAAGAAGATGCAATACTTTGATCATCTTCTACAATTAATATTTTTTTCATAACTATCACCGCTTTTATCATATCATGATTAAATGAAAAAAAAATGAAAGCACAAACTTTCATCTTCCTAAAATATAAATTTTTCGATTTTTAATATAAATAAGTAAATGAACTAAAAAACATATACAAACAACCTTCATTGCTGGTGAAATGATCAACATTGGAATAATAAAACATCTATATAATGCCAAATCCATAAAAATAATTCCAAACAATAAACCTGTATTTTTCTTTAAATCAATGATTTTATGTTGTCCTATTTTATAAAGAAGAAACAAAACATAAAGAATACCTACTATAAAAATCATACAATAAGCTATTTGAAAAACATTATCAAAGATAGGCATTTTCTTTATCATTTCACTTATAGAGATGGCATGACCATTCAAATAGAGTGAACTTATTGTATAAATAAATTCAAAAATATAAATTAAACAAATGAGATACGTATCTAACTTCTTTTCCATAAGACTTCATCCTTTCTATAGTTTTAAGTATACAAAAAGGATGTGTAAATCTTGTGAAAAAAAACAAACCTGGTTCTAAAGGCGTTTTTTCAACATAGTAATATTTTCTCTTGCCCAAACTTCTTTAAAACCTAAATCAAGAAAAAGTTTTTTGGCAGGATTATTTGTTTCAATATCATCACATAAAAAGCGTAGACCACTTTCTTTAGCTTGTTTACATAAAAGTTCTAAAGCAACTTTTCCTTTTCCTAAATGTCTATAAGGATATTCAATGATAATATTTAAAACATATTCTCGATATTCTTCTTCAAAATAATAAGATACTTCACCAATATATTTTTTTATTTCATCATCATAAACATAAGCATAATAATGTTTAGTATCATTCATCCATAACTGATACCAAGACTTCCATATTTTTTCATTAAAATCAACAGTTCCCCCATTGATTTTATTAAAAGCCATTGTCTTTTTATCTTTTAATAATTTTTTTCTATATTTTAAATCTGTTATTTGTGGTTGTACTAATTTAATCATATTCTTCTCCATAAACAAAAAAATCCTTTATTAAGGACTTTATCTTCACTAATGGGGCGGACGATGAGAATCGAACTCACGAATGCCGGAGCCACAATCCGGTGCGTTAACCACTTCGCCACGTCCGCCATGGACTATTATTATACAGTTAAAAAATGGGGCGGACGATGAGAATCGAACTCACGAGTGCCGGAGCCACAATCCGGTGCGTTAACCACTTCGCCACGTCCGCCGTATCAACTGCATGTATTAATTTACACTATTTCATGAATTTTGTAAAGTATTTTTTACAAAAATATCTACATTCTTTTTAAGATTTATTATACAATAAAAAAGAATATAATAATGAAAAGGATAAGTGTATGAATGAATTAGAAAATTATTATGGAAAATTTTGTGAAGACAAACGTCTTTTAAGAAAACATGGACAAGTAGAATATCGTACTTCTATGAAATATATTCATGATTATTTAAAAGCTGGTGATCGCATTTTAGATATCGGTGCTGGTACAGGAAGATATTCTGTCGCTTTAAGTCAAGAAGGTTATGAAGTAGACGCTATTGAACTTGTTAAATATAATCTTGGAATGTTAAAAGCAAAGAAAAGTAATGTGAAAGCCTATCAAGGAACTGCTTTAGATTTATCACGCTATCAAGATGAAACTTTTGATTTAACACTTTTATTTGGACCAATGTATCACCTTTTTAGTTACGAAGATAAACTGAAAGCATTGTCTGAAGCTAAACGTGTAACTAAAACAGGAGGAGTTATTTTAGTTGCTTATGTCATGAATGATTATAGTGTACTTGTTCATGGCTTTAGGGATGGTCATATTAAGGAAGCTTTAAAAAGTGGGAAAATTGATGAACATTTTCAAACACAAACCAATATCGATGATCTTTATAGTTATGTCAGAATCGAACTGATCAATCAATTAAATCAAGATTTGAATTTAAAAAGAATTAAGATTATTGCTGCTGATGGACCAGCAGATTATATGCGTCCTATTTTAAATAAAATGGATGACGAAACATTTGAACTTTTTATGCAATATCATTTATCTACTTGTGAAAGATTAGATATGATTGGCGTAAGTTCTCATACTTTAGATATATTAAGGAAGGTGTAGTTATGGCAATCATTAAATTAAATTATTTATCAAAAGCATTACTTAGAACTGTTGATGTTACTGTTGTTTTACCAACAGATACATTAGATATGGATACAATGACATATAATCAAAAGAAGGAATATAAAACACTTTATTTATTACATGGTATCTTTGGTGATCAAAATGATTGGCTTTATGGTACCCGTATTCAAAGATTTGCGAGTGAAAGAGGATTATGTGTCGTGATGCCAAGTGGAGAAAATATGTTCTACGTTGATCAAGAAAATACGCATAATTTATATAGTCAATTTATTGGGGAAGAACTTGTAGAAATGACACGTGCAATGTTCCCTCTTTCTCATAGAAAAGAAGATACTTTTATTGCTGGTCTTTCAATGGGAGGCTATGGTGCTATTGTCAATGGTTTAAAGTATTACAATACTTTTGGTTTTATTGCCGGTCTTTCAAGTGCTTTGATGTTAGATGATTGGGTAGATTGTAAACCTCCTATCATTCAAGGGGTTGACGCTAAAAAATATTATGAAAGTTTATTTGGCGGTATAACAAAATTAAAAGAGAGTGATAAAGATTACTATGCTTTAGTAAAGAAAATCCCTCATGATCAACTTCCTAAAATGTATATGTGTATTGGAACGGATGATTTATTACTTGCCACAAATCGTAAATATCGTGACTTTTTACTTGAAGAAAAAGTAGATTTAACTTATGAAGAAGGACCTGGAAATCATGAATGGGATTTCTGGGATCGTTATATTTTAAAAATTTTAGACTGGCTTCCTTTAAATAAAAAAGATGAAGGTTTAAATAGTGGCCACGTAAGCAAATAAGAGCAGGATAACCTGCTCTTATTTTAAATCAACGTTTGATTAAGTCCCCAATGATCAAATTCATGGAAAATAACATAAATATTATCAGCTTCGATTTTCGTTGTTTCATGAATCATTTGAATCATCGCTTCTGTTAATTTTTTCTTATCATCAAATTCTGCACTTTTATAAAGATTGATTTCAATCATCATACAAGGAGTTTCTTCTCCTTTAAAATACATAATTTGATCATCTTCCATATGAATCATCAAAGCTTTTTCTGTTTTACCAGGAATAAGTGAAATGAGTTCCCCCGATTTTGATTTAATTGTATTTTCTTGTCTTAAGGTTAATTTATGATTTGTTTTAAATGATATATATGGCGTAATAATTCCTCCTCTTCTTTCTATTTTATCATTAAAAAAATAAATTGAAACTGTTTACAAAATATTTTTTGTAATGATATAATAGATATGCAAAGGTTTTATATGATTTTCCAAAATATCTCAAATATGAGGAAGTTGTATTTCACTTTATGTACACAATCTCATATTTGCGATTTTATACATAGAGTATTTCCATTTGTAATTTTTATAGGAGGTACCAGACATGGCTGTCGGAAAAGTAAAATGGTTTAATGCCGAAAAAGGATTCGGATTCATCACTAGTGAAGAAGGAAAAGATATTTTCGTTCACTTCTCTGCAATTCAAGCTGATGGATACAAAACATTAGAAGAAGGTCAAACTGTTGACTATGATGTAGTAGAAACTGATCGTGGTCCACAAGCACAAAACGTTGTTGTAAAATAATGTATAGAAAAGAGATTGCTGATGCAATCTCTTTTTTTATCTATAAACAACGACTGGTAAATTAACATAAATTTGTGAATATAAGCTTCCAGCAAATCCTGTTGGTAAGTTAATACATCCATGTGAACCGCTATTAATATAAATATCTCTACCAAACGTACTTCTCCATGAAGCATCATGTAGCCCTATACCTTTATTAAATGGCATCCAATAAGAAACAGGTGATTCGTATTCATATTTCCCATTTGGTTGTTTTGTTCCTCTTAAAACTCTATTTCTTTCCTTATTATAAATATAATATGTACCACTTGGTGTAAGTCTTGTAGGATCACTTTCTTTACCACTTACAAAATCACTTTCTAAAACAACACTTCCATCTTTAACAAACCATAAATGTTGTTTTGTAATATTGATTTCTAAATAAGTCGTTCCTAGTCCACCATTTTCTCCTGATGGAAGTTGTCCTGTATGTTCAGGTATTCTATTATTTTCACTTTTATTTTCATTGATCATTTTTAATAATGCACTTACTTCACTATCAGTAGAAACTCTAAATCCATAAGTTCCTCCACTGACTGTATGACTTTGTCCATCTTTTCCAGTAAACGTTCTTGTTGCACCAATGGAATTATATTGACTTGCAAGTTCTTTAACAAAGGCAGTTAATTTTTCTTTAAAAACACTTTCATCTTTTGTATAATTTCCATCATCTTGTTTACTTAACCAAGTAATAAGTGTACTTCCATCTAAAGCAATTTCTTTTCCTTTAGGTGTTGTATATGTAATTGCTGATAAACAATATTCATTTGCTGCCTTTAATTGATTATTCAAATCTTGATCATCTTTGTAAACATGAGGTTTAACATAACCATTTGCTTTTGTAACATCTAATTGTTGTTTTCCTTCACTTAAAGCTACCTTGATATTTTTAACTAATTCTTCAATATTAAATTTTGATCCTAACGTTTCTTCAATAATTGAAAAACTTCCATCTTTATATTGAATATAGGCATCTGTTGGTGCAATTTGATTTTCTTCTTTAGCATGTTCCATTGATGCTATACCATTTGTTAAGTTTTCATCACTGATTTGTATTAAATCAGTTAAAGTATTTTTTTCATTTTTAAAGAATCCTATAAACCAAGCCCATTTATTTTGATTTTTCATTAATTGATTCAATGAATTATCTTTATTATAAGATACACCTAATTGAGCTGATTGTAATACTTCACTTTGTCCATCATTAAAAATCAATTTTAATGATTGTCCATTTACTTTCTTAGATAATTGATCATTTGCTTTTTGTAATGTCATTCCTCCAACATCACTCCCATTGACCATTGTTCCATTTAAAAACTTATCATTGTAATATAGCATTCCTGCTAAATAAACAATAAGAAGAACCAAAACAACGATTCCGCAAATTAAAACAGGCTTTTTATGATTTGAATACCAATTATTCTTCTTTTTTGTCATAAATATTCTCCCTCTCTTACATTTCCGCACCTATTTTATCACAAAATATTTATAGGTAAAGAAAAAGTATGGTATTTATCATAAAAAATGATAATCCATACTTTTATAAGATATTTTCTATATATTTTTCTAATACTTGTATATTTTGATGATAAACAAAGCCTTTCATACCAACTTTTATAGCTGCATCTATATTTTCTTTTAAATCATCAACAAAAAGGCATTCATTAGCTTTTAGATGATAACGACTTAAAAAATCTTGATAAATATCTAAATTTGGTTTTATTTTTTGATATTTTGCAGATGTATAAAGCTCTTTAAAATGTTGAAAAATAGATTTTGATTGATAATATTGATAAAATTGCATTGAACAATTAGACAACAAATAAAATTGATATCCTTTACCCTTATATCTTTTAATAAATTCTTCCATTTCATCAAACTGATCAAAATAATCAAACCAATGTTCAAAAGCATACACTATTAAATCCCTTTTTTCATCAGGAATTTGTTCAATTAATTGTTTTTTGGCATCTTGTAAAGAAAGAACCCCTTGATCAAGTTGTGCCCATTGTTTTGTTTGGAATAAATGTTTAATAATATAATCTTTTTCTTCTAAAGAAGATGCAAGCTGACTTGCAATATAGGAAACATCCCATTTACAACAGACATTCCCCATATCTAAAACAATATTTTTTATCATATGTAAAAAATAGGCAAACTGCCTATTATAATAAAGGATTAAGTTTTTCTAAGATAACATCTTTTCCAACAAAACCACTAATTTGATCAACGGCTTGACCATCTTTAAAAAGAATTAAATGTGGAATAGATTGAATTCCATATCTTCCTGCTAATGAAGGATCTTGATCAACATCTACTTTTGCAAATGTAACTTTTGGTAACTCTTGAGCAACTTCTTCTAAAACAGGAGCTAACATTTTGCATGGTCCACACCAATTAGCAAAGAAATCAATCACAACAACACCTTTAGAAATAACTTCATCAAATTGTACATTTGTAATAACTTCCATAATTTCACCTCCATTATATTATGCCAAAACTCTTTTTTTTTACAAGTGATATGCTTATATTATTTGAATTTTATCGCTATAACTGTTATTATGTGCTTGTGATTATACTAAAAATGGAGTGGTATTATGAAAAAAATCGCAGTTGTGACTGATAGTAATGCAGGTATTCGTCAAAAAGAAGCAAAAGAACTTGGTATTTTTGTTTTGCCAATGCCTTTTACTATTGATGATCAAACATACTATGAAGATATAAATTTAACTCATGAAGAATTCTTTGAAAAACAATTAAATGGTGCAGAAATCTTTACTTCTCAACCTGTTGTAGGAAACGTTAAAGAATTATGGGATCAAATTTTAAAAGATTATGATGAAATCGTTCATATTCCAATGTCTAGTGGATTAAGTGGTTCGTGCCAAACAGCTATGATGCTAGCACAAGAATACGATAATCGTGTTTTTGTCGTAGACAGTCAACGTATCTCTGTTACTCAAAAATACGATGTCATTGATGCTAAAAGATTAGCTGATCAAGGAAAATCAGGACAAGAAATTTGTGATATTTTAACTGAAAATAAATTAAATGCTTCTATTTATATTACTGTTAATACACTTGATTATTTAAAAAAAGGTGGTCGTATTACCCCTGCTGCTGCTTTATTGGGTGGGATGTTAAAAATTAAACCTATTTTACAAATACAAGGTGAAAAATTAGATTCTTTCGCTAAAACTAGAACAATGGCTAGAGGAACTAAAATCATGAAAGAAGCAATCGCTAAAGATATTAAAGAACGCTTTGATGATGACTATCATAACGTGCATATTTGTGTCGCTTACACTTATGATGAAGCACCCGCTTTAGAATTAAAAAAAGAACTTGAAGAACTTTATCCAGGTGAAAATATTATTTGTGATCCTTTATCATTAAGTGTTTCTTGTCATATTGGACCTCATTCTCTAGCAATTGCTATATGTAAAAAAATTTAAGATTCTCGTTTGAGAATCTTTTTTATTTTTGGGTATAATAATTTGACTTTTTTCATTTTGATAGTCTATAATACATTTTAAGTTTATGCTATAATAAAACAAAAAAATATAAGGAGGTCATTTATGCAAGAAAAGCCAATCCATAATAAATATAATGGCAATAAAAATACAAAAAATAAAAATTTTAATCGTCATAGATCAACACATAAAAACTATAAAAATACAAAACATAATAAAACAATCGATACTAAAGTTTATGCTTTAGGTGGTTTAAATGAAATTGGAAAAAATATGTATTGTGTTGAACACGATAATGAAATTATCATTATTGATGCTGGGGTAAAATTTGCTGAAGAAGGTTTACCTGGTATTGATTATGTCATTCCAGATTATAGTTATTTAAAACGTAATGAAAACAAAATTAGAGGATTATTGATTACTCATGGTCACGAAGATCATATTGGAGGAATTCCTTTTTTACTACAAGTTGTAAAAATACCATTCATTTATGCTTCTCCCCTTGCTTGTGCGATGATTACAAGAAAGTTAGAGGAAAAGCGTTTAACAAATGCAACGCACTTGATTCGTATCGATGATGAATATCAAATAAAAACTAAATATTTTAATATTGGTTTCTTTAAAACCAATCATTCTATTCCTGAAAGTTTAGGAATTATTATTAATTCTCCTAACGGACGAATTGTTTCAACAGGTGACTTTAAGTTTGATTTAACACCTGTAGGAGATCCTGCTGATTTCCAAAAAATGTCGTTTTTAGGTGAAACTGGTGTTACTTTATTATTAAGCGATTCTACCAATGCTGAAGTTCCTACTTTTTCTAAAAGTGAAAAGCAAGTAGCATATGCTGTTCAAGAAGAATTTAGAAAAACTGAAGGACGTTTAATTGTAGCAACTTTTGCTTCCAATGTTCACCGTGTCCAACAAATCGTAGAAGCAGCAGTTAAATTTAATCGTAAAATTCTTGTTTTTGGTCGTTCAATGGAAAATAACATCCAAGTATCAAGACAAATGGGTTATATTAAAGCACCTGATTCTTTCTTTATCAGTAATAATGAAGCAAAAAAATTACCTGATAATGAAATCTTAATTCTATGTACAGGAAGTCAAGGAGAAGCTTTGGCTGCGTTAAGTCGTATTGCTAATGGAACACATAAATTCGTTAAAATCAAACCTGGAGATACTGTTGTCTTTTCATCAAGTCCAATTCCAGGAAATGCATCAAGTATCAATGTTGTTGTTAACCGCTTATTTAGAGCAGGTGCCAAAGTTTTAGTCAATACAGCGTTCAATAATTTGCATACTTCGGGACATGCAAGTCAAGAAGAACAAAAATTAATGTTATTACTTACTAAACCAAAATATTTCTTCCCAGTGCATGGAGAATATCGTATGTTGAAAATTCATGCTGAACTTTCTCAAGAAGTAGGTGTTCCTAAAGAAAATACATTTGTTTTAAGTAATGGAGATACAATTTTACTTAATAAAGGATCTGCTCGTTTAGGACCAAGAATTCATGTAGATGATATTTATGTTGATGGTAATGATCTTTCAGGTTTATCAACTGCTGTTTTAAGGGATCGTCAAATCTTATCTGAAGATGGTATGGTTTCTGTTTTAATTGCTATGGATTCACATGAAGGAAAGTTACTTACAAAACCTGTGATTATTTCTCGTGGATTTGTCTATATGAAAGATAGTTTTCCAATGATTCGTGAAGCTGAAAATTTAGTTGGCCAAGCTTTAGGTCAATTACTTGCAGGAAAAACAACTTTTGGTGAAATCAAAAATACAACAAGAGATGTTCTTTCTCAATATTTTTATCGTAAAACAAAAAGAAATCCAATGATAATTCCTGTTATTATGAATAAAAAATAATGAAAAAATTAATCAAGAAATTTAAAAAACTATTTCTTATTGTTCTTTGTGCTCTTGTTGCTTTATGTATTTTTCAATGGTATGAACAAAGCCAAGATCGCTGTTCAATTACAAAAACAACATTTACAGAAAATTCATTACCGAAACAATTTAATGGGTTTACAATTGGATATCTTTCAGATTTGAATTTATCTGAAAAAAACGATTTAACAAGATTAAACAGTATTATTCAAGATTTAAACGCTAAAAACTTAGATATGATCCTTTTTGGGGGCGATATTTTTAATGAAAGTAGTTTTGAAAACAATCAAGTTTCAAAAGTATTAAAGAAACTTCAAAGTCATTATGGAAAATTTGCAGTACTAGGAGATAAAGATCAAAATGATTCTTCTACCTGTTCAAATATTTTAACAGAAGCTGGTTTTGAAGTATTGCATAATGAAGTTAGAAATATCTATTATAAAGAAGATATTATTCAATTAATTGGTTTAGAAAATACAGGAGATTGTTCTGGTTTGATTAACGAAACCAACGAAAAGAGTTATAAAATAGCACTTATTCATCAACCTGATTATTTTAAAGAAATAAGTCAGTACTCCATTCAATTACAATTATCTGGGCATACATTAGGTGGTTATTATAAAATACCATTTATTGGTGGGATTGAAACGAAGGATAAAGGTAAGAATTATGTAAATGGAAAGCATACAAAAAATAAGACAACTTTATTGATTTCTAATGGTTTCAATAAAGAAAGTAGTGAAAATCATCGTTTTTTAACGCGTGATGAAGTGAACATAATTACATTAAAAAGATAGAGAATTAACCATCCCATACAACATTTAAAAAAGCGTGAAAGCCACTGATATCAACGGTTTTCACGCTTAACTGTCAAAAACGGGATTTTATCTTATTTTTAAATATTCATTTTGTATCTTCTTTATAATTGGATGCATTTCATCAACACCAATCACATCGCTAATTGCCTTTTTAATTCCCTTTTCAAGAATAAGATTTTGAATCTTTTTTGCTGATATGTCTTCTTTACAATCGTAACTCATGCCATACGCAATTGCTTTAATCAAATTTGGACATTCAATATTATTTTCCATACAAATCATCGCTATTCCCGTTAATCTATCATTTCTGGATAGTTTTCTAATTGGATCCAATGCAACTCTTGTAATATATTCCCTTTCTTCTCCATTTGGTTTCGGTGCATCAACAAAATCATCTAATTCTTCTGCTGTAATTTCAAACGAGGATAAAATACCTTTTTTTGCTTCTAAAACACAAGCTTCCATAATTGTTTTAATATCTTTATTTTTACTCGCTTCTTCAATAGTTTGATATCCGTACTTATAACCAACATACGCACATGCTGCATGCGGTGAATTATAGGTAAATAATTTAATATCTTTCATCATTTCCAAATTATTATTCAATTCAAACCATTTAAATTTAGAAACATCAAAATAGACAGGACTTTGTATTAATAACGTTTGTACTATCTTCGTAGTTAATTGAACAGCATCTTTTGCATCTGAATTAGAACTTCTTCTAATAATCATGTCCCGTAGCGCAACATTTGAACAGTACCATTCCTTTTCGATTTTTAGATCATCTAATAAGAAATTTTCTAATTTTGACATCATGTGATTTTTATTTGTTCCACATAAAATTGTTAATTTTTGTTCATAATTACTTTTTATTCTCTTTTGTAAAGAAAACTTCAATTTACTTAAAGCTTCTTTTATATCTTCAGGATATAATGCCAAAACGATAACATCAGCATTAAGGATAGATTCATAACTATTAGTGTAATCATCAATAAGATATGCATGATAATGATCAATAATATGTTTTTCGTTATAATTTTCATATAGGGCTTCAACTATATAACTATTCTTCTCGTTTAATGAATTAATAACGTTTTCATCTTTATCAATAAAAGTTATATTCCATTTATTTTCATAAAATATATCACCAAATGTTCCTTTTCCTTCCTTACCTGCCCCTACTATCACTACATTTTTCATCCTATAAAACCCCCACAAATGAAGCCACTAAACAAATAGCTACAATTCCAATAGCTAAAACTCCATAATTAACTTTTCCTTTTTTTAAGAAATAATAAATACCAAACACTGCACACAAAGGTAGTAAACCTGGTACAATACTATCTAAAATTTCTTGAATAACTAGCGTTTGCCCTTTTGCTATTTCAAAAGATAATGGTGTTATTATTTTAACAAAATTACTTGTTAATGCCCCCATCATGAATAATCCTAAAATACTTGTTCCAAAAATAAGTTCCTTAATCCATCCCTGTTGTAATATAGATTTTACTGAATCCTTTCCAACAGTATAACCGAAATTCGTTAAATACCTACCAATAATAAAAGTTAAACATGTAAATACCAAAGGAATAAATGCCCCTAATATATTACCCGATGATGCGAAAGTAACAGCAATACCATAAATGATTGTTTTTAATGTGCCCCAATCGATTGTGTCACCAATTCCTGCTAATGGACCCATCAATCCTGTTTTTAACGATGTAATTGCCTCTCCTGGTATTTGCTTAGTTTTTGCTTTTTCTTCTTCCATAGCAATTGCAATTCCTAAAATTGGTGAACCCCAAGTTGGTTCGGTATTAAAAAAGTTTAAATGTCTCTTAACCGCCTCTCCAAATTCTTCTTTATTTGGATATAATTTTTTTAAAACAGGAATGATACTATAACAAAACGATAATGATTGTAGTCTTTCGTATGAATTTGACATCTCAGCTGAAAGCCAATATCTAAACCATGATTTATTAACTAATTTTTTCATATCTTTCTCAACAGTTTTGTTTTTTTCTACTTCATCCATATTAAATAGCTCCCTCCATATTTTTTTCTCTTCTCAATAAAACAATTAACAATGCAATACAAGTTCCAAAAATAGCAGCGGCCATTACATTAATTTTTAAATATTGAACCATGAAAAATGCAATAATGAAAAATGGTAAATATTGTTTTTTTCCAATAATATAAATTGTCATTGCAAATCCCATTGCTGGTAAAATACCTCCTGCAACACTTAATCCATGTGTAATCCATTCAGGCATAGAAGCTAAAATATTTTGCACTGTACCAGCACCTGCATATGTAATCGCAAATACAATTGGGAATCTTAAAAAGAATCCTAAAATTACTGGATACACAATTGCACAACGTTCAATCTCTTTTATGTTTCCAACCTCTGCCATTTTATCTGCTCTATGAAGAAAAACAGCATTGATAATTCTTCTAAGTTGATCTTGTAAAACTCCAATTAATCCAAAGGGCATCGCTAAAACAACTGCTTGTCCAGGATCCATTTGACTAACTAAAGCAATTGGAATTGCTACACATCCAGCCAAACATTCATCAGCCGGTAAATTTCCTCCATTTCCTACTAATCCTAAATATACCATTTGAATACTTGCAGCAATAATCATTGCTTGTGATAAATTTCCATAAATCAATCCAAATGGTAGCGCCATTACTAATGGCTGACATAAAATTGCATGTAATGTATATCCCACTTGTGTTCTGGCAATCCAATACCATAATCCAGCACAAATCGCTAATGATAATTCCATTTTTTTATCCCCCTTATTTTATCATTTTCATTAAATCAGATTTTGTATCTTCTGGTATAACCTGCATATCAATATACACACCAGAATTGGCAATGTCTCTTAATTTATTAATTTCCTCTTCATTAAGAAAAATAGCTTTGTATATTGCTTTTTTTCCTACACCGCTTGGTAATCCTCCAAGTTGAATATGTTCCATTTTAAATTGTCTTAAGTAAAGTTCATAAACTGTTTCAATGTTTTTTAATAAAATTAAAAGTCTTTTATTACTATATTTATGAGTGCCAGTATTTTTCATAAAATCATCAATGCTTAAAATTTCTACAATAATTCCATTGGGAGCAGAGGCCTTATATATTTCTGACATAAAACTATCTTTTGAGAGTTCATCATCAACAACAACAATAACATTTGCTTTAGAATAATTTAACCATTTTGTAATAACTTGTCCATGGATAAGTCTACTATCTACCCTAATTAATCCTATTTCCATTTTAGTTTCCCCTTTCCATCATTTTTCTAAAACTATTTCTCTTAAATTAAATATACTATTCTTTTTAACATCAACTGCAATATTCACGAGTTCTTTAAGTGTTTTTATATCTCTATTAATTAATACTTCCAACATCATCGGCAAATTCAAACCTGTTACACATTCAAAATCTAAATTATTTAAATTTGCAAATGATGCGTTAGAGGGAGTCCCCCCAAACATATCGGTAAGCACTAACACACCTTCTTCATTTTCCAATTCTTTAATTTTATTTTTCACTTTACTTTTAAACATATCAAAATCATCTTCTACAAATAAGCCTAGCGCCTCAATATTCTCTTGCTTTCCAGCAATCATTTCTGCACTTTTAATTAATTCGTTACCAAAATTCCCATGAGTTACTACTAAAATATTTATCATGCACTATCACCTCCATCTCTATTTCAAAATAAGTAAGAATACATAATGATTATTACCATTTTTTACCCTCCTTCTACATTATTCTATTCTTATAATCCTTACTTTCCTTACAATGTGATTTTATCACAAATCAGTTTTTAGATATTTACATACTTTTTCCTAAAATTAATGAAACAATTTGGTTGTATTTTTTTTCAAAAATTTTATGAAAAACAGTGCAATAAAAATCAAATTGTAAAATCTTTTCTCTATTAAGGTTTATGATATAATAAATATACTTATAATATTATTAGATTAGGAGGTATTTTTTATGCTCACCAAACGTCAAATTGAAATATTATTAAATTTATTTTCAAACTTAGATGCACCTGTTTCTCTACAGGTCTTTACAGATCAGTTTCATTTAAGCCTTCGTTCTATACAAACTGATATTGCTGAAATAAAGGAAACCATTAAAGAACATGGTTTATATATCGAAAATAACAAAAATTGTATTTGTATGTCTATCACTAATCAAGAAACTGCTAATATATTTATGAATTCAATCATACAAGATTATAACCTTAATCAATTTTTTGAAGATCAATCTTCTCGTATTTCCTATATAATTTCTAGGTTGTTAGATTCAAATGATTATTTAAAAAGTGCAGATTTAGCAGATGAAATGTATATAAGCCGTTCCCAAATATCCAATGACATTAAATTAGCTAAAAACATGTTATCTTCATATCATTTAACTCTTATATCTAAACCTTATTATGGTATTAAAATTATTGGCAAAGAAAATGATATTCGTAATTATATTATTCAAGAAAAATTAAAAATTAAAAATCTGGTTTGTGATGAGATTACACATTCTTTTAGTTCACATGAACATATTGATGATATAAATAATATTGTTATTAAAATTCTCACTCACTCACATTATATAATTTCTGATATTGCCCTTCAAAACCTTATCTTGCATATTGTTACTGCTGTTAATCGTATTAAGTCAGGTCATCTTATTCATATGGATTCACTAAACATATCGCCAGTGTATGCACATGTCATCGAAATTTCAAAAAATATATTAGAAAAATGTGCAGATATATATAATTTTGAGTTTAATGATGATGAAATCTTTTTTCTAGCTTTAAATTTATATGGTAAAAGAGAATTTGATAAACAAGAATTTATTACTGATGAAATTAATAATTTAGTTTTTTTAGGCTTATATAAAATCAAAGAAATATTTGGTTTAGATTTTACCTCTAATCTCAATCTACGAATATCATTAGGTTTACATATTTTACCTCTTTTAACTCGTATAAATACTAATATGCAGTTAAGAAATATTATGACATTCAATATTAAGCAAAAATACACACTTGCATATGATCTAGCTTCTACTTTCACCAATACAATTATACCAAGTGATAAAAAAATTTTAGATGATGAAATTGCATATGTTGCTTTACATTTTGTAAATTATATAGATGAAAATTCTCCACAAAAAAAGAAAAGAATGTTAATCATTAGTTCTTTAAGAAGGAGTGAGACTATTTTGCTTCAAAATAATATTTTGAGAAATTTTCCATCAATAAAAGAAGTTAAAATTATTTCTAAAAATTCGTTATCAACTACTAATGTGAATAATTATAATGTAATATGTACAACTGAAAATGATATATTCATTAATAATAATAAAATACAAAAAATTTCTTATTTTTTAAATGACACTGATATCAAGAAAATTGAATTACTTCTAGATGGGTTCAATGGTCCAAAAGATATTTTGGATTGTTTTAGTGAAGATTTGTTCTATTATGGAGATGCTCCATCTAAAAACGCCGTTATAAAATGGCTTTATGAAATGGCTTATAAGCAAGGCTTAGCAGATGAAAAGCTATATCATTCAATTATGAATCACGAAAATGTTACTTCCACTTATTTTGGTAATTATTTAGCAATACCACATCCTGAAATTTTTTTAAGTGAAACATCTTTCATTTCTGTTGCTATATTACCAAAACCCATTTTATGGGATGATGAATATGTAGATATTGTTTTTCTTGTTTCAATACAAAAAAATAATCCTAACGCCTTTAAATTATGGTCTTACTTATCATTTTTAATCTCAAATAACACAACATTAGAAGAAATCAAAAAAGAACCTACTTTTCAAAATCTTTCTAAAGTCATTTCAAAAATATATGAAGATTTATTTTAGACAAATAACTATCCACCGGTTTAGCCGGTGGTTTTACATTTGCGGGCATAGCCCTACTTTCTGAACGCATGTCTCAAGACGCTCCTTATGCATACAGCTACCACGTGCACTCTGTATTTACTTAGTTTTTCCCTTTTTCTTTTTTAAACAGGTCTTCCAAATCCAGTGTCAGCTGTTCACTTTCCTGATCATCTTTTAATTGACTCACTATATAATTTTTTATTCTTTTCGTATTCTCTCCTACTGTATCTTTTTATTGTGGTAGATATATAAGCTCTCACCAACCTCATATATATCAACCCTAAAGTCTATATTCAGGTGGAACGGAATATTTTTTATCTTTGTATGATATGAGATGTGTTGATGGTACATTCTGGCGTAAATGTTCATTTATATATGAATCAAGCACTATCTTGTTTGACAATGGTTTTAGATATTCTTTGTCTTTTTCAAAAATAGTATTTTTTGATTGTATGCCTGTCCTTTTTTGTACTTTCTTGAAAGGGCAGAAATGTTTGGTTTAATGTTTAGTTCTTATGTAATTCTTATTTCTCCAATTAAATTTTTTTCCATTATGATTAATCATCCTAAGGAGATTGTATCAAAAATAAAAGATAACCTTTATCTAGTTGTAGTATTTTCACCATTATTGGTGATTTTTACTACGCCCGAATTGGTTATCTTTATATTAACCTTATTATTCAACATTATTTTCTTCCAAAGAAAGAGATCTCATGATAATATCTTTAATAGGGATTAGCCTCCTCTCATGTATGATTTTAGTAGGCAAAACAATCATATCATGAGAGGCCTTTTTTATATGCAATAAGGGTACCACATAAATATTTAAAGAGTACCCCTATTTAAATAGAGTAGAGGGAGAATAATTATTCTCTCCCCTCTCATTGCACCGTACGTACAGGTCTCGTATACGGCGCTACATTTATATGGCAATTCAACTACCCTAGATAGTATTTCATGGAATTGACCAAACCTGGTCTTTCCCTTTTATTTATGGCTAGTATGTCCGCATTTATCAAGAAATTAACTACACTTCCATTTGCACGTTTGTACCAACCTAATCTTGAATTGGCCACTGCATATATTTGTTCTTCACTGAACTTGTATGGCAATTTCTTGTTTAATAGTTGCAGACTCTTGTATACTCATGTTGTTGTTTCTTCCTTCATTTGTAAATATATTTGAAACCATTCCCTCTACCTTCATCTCCTTGGAATTACGATTTCCAATTATAAGATTATCCTCGATTTCGAACTGTTCAAACATTGCTTATGATAAACAAACATCATATAAACATTAGGTCCTTCAGTATTTGGTGTTATACCTACTATGACCTCAGCTGACTTCTTGTGATAAACCTTTTTCGACCAACGGTACCATCACTGCTTTTAAAGTTTACTGGACTTCGTTGTTCACAAGACCTCCCGGGGTAATTCACTAATCCTATTTCCTTTACAACGTCTTGATTTACTGTCTTGGTTTTACGTTTACCTTTTGGATTTCGATTTGTGCTGCAATCTCATCCACCATTTAGCCTTATATCAAGTTTCTGTTCGTACGCTCAAAGGAATCACTACACCACTTCTTTCATCCTTGCCATCACTGACAACAACTTGTGGTTCATTACACTTGGCGGTAAATACCTGTGGTTGGTTTATTTCCAACTGAATTAGTGCCATGCACGACACACAATGATAAAAAGATAGTGCTTTCGCACTATCTTTTTATCATTGTTCCAACACCCTTTTTAGTAAAGATTTCTATTAATAAGCTATGTTCTAATCTACCATCTAAAATATGAACACGCTTAACATCATTTTGTACTGCCTCTAAACAGTTTTTAAGTTTTGGAATCATACCGCCGGTAATAATACCACTTTCAAATAATTCTTTAGCTGATTCAGTATCAATTTTTGAAATCAATGTTTCTGGGTTATTTGGATCTTCTAATACACCTTCAATATCCGTTAAGAAAACAAGTTTACTTGCTTTAACAGCGCGTGCAATTGCTGTAGCAACATCATCGGCATTAATATTATAAGCATGATATTTTTCATCAAGACCAATTGTTGAAACAATTGGAGTATATCCTTGATCTAATAAAGTATTGATAAGTGTTGTATCCACATGAGTAATCTTTCCAACAAAACCAATATCTTCACCTTGAGGCATCACTTTTTCTACTGTGATCATATTGCCATCTTTTCCAGATAGACCAACAGCATGTGTTCCAATTTGTTCTAAATGTGTTACAAGACCTTTATTGATTTTTCCAGATAAAACCATTTCCGCAATTTCTAAAGTATCTCTATCAGTAACTCTTAGACCATTTTTAAACTCACTTTTAATTTGTACACGGTCTAACATTCTATTGATGTCTTTTCCCCCACCATGAACGATAATTGGTTTTAACCCAACTGATTTTAAAACTGCAATATCTTTTAAAACGCTCTTTTTGATGATTTCATTTGTCATTGCACTTCCACCATACTTAATAACAACAATATCACCTTCATATTTTTGCATATATCCAAGCGCTTCTACTAAAATTTCCGCTTTATTAATTTCCTTCTTAAACTCTTGTTGCATCTCTTTTCCCCCTACGAACGATAATCAGCATTGATTTTGACATAATCATAAGTCAAATCACATCCCCAAGCTGTTGCCTTTGCATCAGCAATTTTCATTTCAATATTTGTTTTTACATAATCACTCGATAAAATCTTAGTTGCAAATTCTTCACTATAATCTGTAGCCATCCCATTTTCTACAAGTTTTAAATTGCCAAATTCACTTTCTATATATAAATCTACTTGATAAGGATCAAATTCTTCCCCAGAATATCCCATCGCACATAAAAGTCTTCCCCAATTTGCATCATTTCCAAAAATAGCTGTTTTTACAAGTGGTGATGTGCAAACACTTTTAGCAATTACTTTTGCTTGTTTAACATCTTTTGCACCATTTACATTTACTTCTAATAATTTAGTAGCCCCTTCTCCATCACTTGCAATACATTTAGCTAAGTATTCATTAACATAATATAAAGCTTCTTTAAATGTTTGATAATCTTCATCTTCTTTTACAATTTCATCATTACCAGCTAAACCATTAGCAAGTAATAAAACAGTATCATTTGTTGAAGTATCTCTATCTACAGAAATCATATTAAAAGTATCTGGAATAACTGATTTTAATGCTTTATTTAATAATTCTTTAGAAATATTTAAATCAGTTGTAATAAATCCAAGCATTGTTGCCATATTTGGATGAATCATCCCTGAACCTTTACAACATGCTCCAATAGTTACCGTTTTTCCTTTTACTTCAATTTCAACAGCTAAATGTTTTGGTTTTGTATCTGTTGTCATAATTGAAGTAGCTACATCAATTCCTGCTTGATGATCATCTTTTAATTGTTTTAAAGCTTCATCAATCCCTTTTTCAATTGGATCAGTAGATAATTGTTTACCAATGACTCCTGTTGAACAAATCAATACTTTTTCTTTTTCTACATTTAAAGCATTTCCTACAATATTTGCGAATTTTTCATTTGCTTCTTCACCAAGTTTTCCAGTACAAGCATTGGCAATCCCACTATTAATCGCAATAGCCTTTACTGTATCACTGTTTTCTACAACTTGTTTATCCCATAAAACAGGAGCCGCTTTTACCATATTTGTTGTAAAAGTTCCTACTGCTTTTGCTTCAACATCAGAAACAATTAAAGCAAAATCTTTATTTCTCTTTTTAATACCAATATGTAATCCAGCACCTTTATACCCTTTTGGATTAGTAACTGTTCCATCTTCTATTATTTTCATACTCTTTTTCCCCTTATAAAACTGCAGGTGCTAACATAAGACCTGTCTTTTCATCTAAACCAAACATAATATTCATATTTTGAATTGCTTGACCAGCAGCTCCTTTAACTAGATTGTCCATGGCTCCCATCATAATCACTCTATGTGTACGAGGATCTACTTTATAAGCAACATCAACAAAGTTTGAACATTTTACATTTCTTACTTCTGGAACATTTCCTTCTTTTAAGACACGTACGAAATATTCATCTTTATAAATATCATACGCTTTTTTAACATCTTCCTCACTTACTCCTTTTTTTAATGAAGCGTAAGCTGTAATTAAAATTCCTCTATTCATTGGAATAAGATGAGGTGTGAAGTTAAGTAATACTTTTGATGAAGAAGCATACCCTAATTGTTCTTCAATTTCTGGTGTATGACGATGACTTGCTACACCATAAGCTTTAATACTTTCATTCACTTCACAATAAAGATTTTGAACTTTTGCTCCTCTACCAGCACCACTTGTTCCACTCTTTGCATCAATAATCAACGTATCCATATCAATAAGTCCTGCTTTAGCAAGTGGATAAATCGATAAAATAGAACATGTTGGATAACATCCAGGATTAGCAATCAGTCTTGCATTTTTAACATCTTCTCTATTGATTTCACATAATCCATAAACAGCTTCTTGAATAAATTCAGGTGAAGCATGTTTAATTCCATACCATGATTCATAAGTTTCAACATCTTTAATACGATAATCCGCAGATAAATCAATAACCTTTACTTTCTTTAAAACATTTTCATTGACCATCTTTGCACAGACCCCTTGAGGCGTTGCAAAGAATACAACATCAACATTATCTAAATATTTTTCAATATCTTCATCTACACACTTTTGATCTAATAAAGTGAAATAACTTTTATAAACATCACTATATTCTTGATCACTATATGTTCTTGATGAAACCCATTCAATATTGACATTGGGATGTGTTAATAAAAATCTTACAAGCTCACATCCCCCATAACCAGTTGAACCAACAATTCCGACATTAATCATTCTACTTTTCCCCCTATAAAAAATAAAAAGCCGTCTCTAAATAGAGACGACTGATCGCGTTACCACTCTAATTGTTGTAAGTTGACCTTACAACCTCTTTCATCTTTAAGGCAGATCTACCAAAAGATATACTTCTATTTCCATCTTTTCTCTCGTAAATGCGCTTCATCTTTACTTCCATTCCTATCTTCCATCAACATAGGATTGCTCTTATTTCCATAAAGACTACTCTTTTAGTCTTCGAGTTTAAAACCATTATATGACAAATTTCCATTTTGTCAATAATGATTTATTAAGAAAAAAAATTTTTAATATATAATAAAGATGGGGCTTACTTTTTGGGTCTACAACATTTCGACAAGTATATTGCATATTTGAAAAAAGTAGTTTATGATAATAATAATTTATAAGATAAAAAATAAGGGGGAAACTATAAATGAAAGAAAAAGTTGTTTTAGCTTATTCTGGTGGATTAGATACTACTGCGATTATCCCATGGCTAAAAGAAAACTATGATTGTGAAGTTATTTGTTGCTGTATTGACGTTGGTCAAAAAGAAGAATTAGACGGTCTAGAAGAACGTGCTAAAGCTTGTGGTGCAAGTAAACTTTATATCAAAAATGTGGTTGATGAATACGTAGAAAATTACATTATGCCTACTGTTCAAGCAGATGCTGTATTTGAATACAAATACTTATTAGGGACTGCAACTGCTCGTCCATTAATTGCAAAAGTACTTGTTGATGTTGCTCGTCAAGAAGGTGCAACAGCAATTTGTCATGGTGCCACTGGTAAAGGAAATGACCAAATTCGTTTTGAATTAGGTATTAAAGCTTTAGCTCCAGAGTTAAAAATCATCGCTGCATGGCGTGATCCAAAATGGACAATGGATTCTCGTGAATCTGAAATCGAATATTGTAGAGCTCATGGTATCAATTTACCTTTCTCTGCTGATAATAGTTACTCACGTGATAGAAATATTTGGCATATTTCTCATGAAGGATTAGAACTTGAAGATCCATCATGTGCTCCAAATTATGATCACTTATTAGTATTATCAAATTCTCCAGAAAAAGCTCCAGAAGAAGATGTTCACTTATCAATTGATTGGGAAAAAGGTGTTCCTGTTGCTTTAAATGGTGAAAAGATGTCTCAAAGAGAAATCTTAGAAAAATTAAATGAAATCGGTGGTCAACATGGTATTGGTATTATCGATATCGTTGAAAACCGTGTTGTTGGTATGAAATCAAGAGGTGTTTATGAAACACCAGGTGGAACTATCTTAATGGAAGCTCACCAACAATTAGAAGAACTTATCTTAGATAGAGAGACACTTAAATATAAACGTCTTGTTTCTGTTGAATTTGCTGAACTTGTTTATGCTGCTAAATGGTTCTCACCACTTAGAGAAGCATTAACTGCTTTTGTTGATAAGACTCAAGAATATGTAACAGGTACAACAAACTTTAGATTATATAAAGGAAATATTATTAAAGAAGGTACAACTTCTCCTTATTCATTATATGATGAAGATATCGCATCATTTAAAACTGGTGATTTATATGATCATCATGACGCTGAAGGATTTATTACTTTATATGGTCTTTCAACTAAAGTACGTGCAATGAAATTAAATAACAAAAAATAAAAAGAGCCCACTGCTCTTTTTATTTAAAGGAGGAAATTTATGAATTTATGGGGTGGAAGATTTACTAAACCTACAAACCAACTTGTTTATGATTTTAATGCTTCTATTAAATTTGATAAAACTTTTGCCAGTCAAGATATCAAAGGAAGTATCGGTCATATAAAAATGTTAACAAAACAAGAAATCTTAACACAAGAAGAAGGTCAACTAATTGAAAAAACTTTAAAAGAAATTTTAAATGAAGTTGAAAATGGAACATTAGAAATTGATGAAAACTTTGAAGACATTCATAGTTTTGTCGAATCAACATTGATTGATCGTATTGGTGATACTGGTAAAAAATTACATACTGGTAGAAGTAGAAATGACCAAGTTGCTTTAGACATGAGACTTTATACAAAAGATCAAATCGAAATGTTGAATACTTTACTTGTTGATTTATTAAAAACCATTCATGAAATCATGAAAGAACATATCGATACCATCATGCCTGGTTTTACCCATCTACAAAAAGCACAACCAATTACTTTAGCTCATCATATGGGAGCTTATTTTGAAATGTTTAAGCGTGATCAATCACGTTTACATGATATTTATGAAAGAATGGATTATTGTCCATTAGGTTCTGGGGCTCTTGCTGGAACAACTTATCCCTTAGATAGAGAATACAGTGCTGAAATTTTAGGTTTTAAAGGACCTTGTTTAAATAGTATTGATGGCGTTTCTGATCGTGATTATTTAATTGAACTTTTAAGCGCAATGTCTACAATGATGATGCATATGTCACGTTTATCTGAAGAAATGATTATTTGGAATACAAATGAATATCAATTTATTGATTTAGATGATACATTCTCAACCGGTTCTTCAATCATGCCACAAAAGAAAAACCCTGATATTTGCGAATTGATCAGAGGGAAAACAGGACGTGTTTATGGTGCCCTTATGGGATTTTTAACAACTATGAAAGGTCTTCCTCTTGCTTATAATAAAGATATGCAAGAAGATAAAGAAATGTATTTTGATGCTTTAAATACAACTACAGGATGCCTTCAATTATTAAGTGATATGTTAAAATCAACAACATTTAATAAAGATAAAATGAAAAAATCAGCTACTGGTGGTTTTACAAATGCAACTGATGCTGCTGACTATCTAGTAAATAAAGGTGTACCATTTAGAGATGCTCATGGTATTATTGGTCAACTTGTTTTATATGCAATTAGCCAAAACAAAGATCTTGATGAACTTTCTCTAGAAGAATTCAAAAATATCTCTGATGTTTTTGAAGAAGATGTTTATCAAGCAATTGATGTCAACACTTGTGTCAACAAAAGAAATACAATTGGTGCCTGTGGTCAAGAGATGATGAAAAAAGTCATCGCTTTAAATGAAGAATATTTAAAACAATTTTAAAAAGGGCGTTTGCCCTTTTTCTTATACTCTTCCATATTTTATATGATAAAGTGCTTCTAATAATTCAAAAATGTACGTAATCGAAAACTTACCAATCAAAGATAAATGATCTGTTCCTACTTGAATAATCATATCAAATTGCTCTTGATATGGTATATTTTCTACTTGAGTAATACATATTTTATGTGCTTTACTTTTTGCAATCTCTCTTAACATATCTGGATGATCTTGCCAATAACCTCCTGCAATTGAAGAAACAATAATCAAATCATTTTCTGTTAAATCATGAACCACTTCTTTTTGACTTTGTAAAGGATACATCCCTGTACATTTCTTTCCTAAATAAGATAATTCAATTTGTAGTTGCATGGAAACAGATTGGGTAAAAAAGTTTCCCGCAAAACAAATTTCATTACTTTGATAAATAAGATCTACCAGTTTTTCTAATTCTTCAAATTCGATCATTTCATAAGTTGATCTTAAGTTTTGTACAATATTTTCAAAATGATCGCTAAATAAATCTTTGGTTGTTTTTCCTTCAACAGGAAAAACAGGCAATTGATGATCAAATTGCATACGCATGGAATCATGATTAAAATAACGTAAATTCATGGTGACATCCATTTTAAAGTCACTAAAACTTTCATAATTTAATTTTCGACACAACCTTGAAATCGTCGCTGTAGAAACAAAACACATTTCTGCCACATCCGTAATATTATATTCTGGTATTTTATTAATATTTTCTAAAATCATCTTTGCTGCATTGGAATAAACATCATCTACTTTTGATGTATTGATAAAATTAATTAAAGCATAAAAAGCACTACGCATCGTTTACCTCACTCATTTTAAGGACAAATACTTGTCCATCATCTAAACAAATACAATTAAGTTGACCTCTTTCTCCTAAAGCAAGTCCCCCATCAATTCCAATTTTATTATGAAATTCATCATCATACCAAACATTAAAACTTTGATCTCTATTAATAAAACAAAGTGGGGTATGACCAAAAATATAAGTCTTATTTAAATCACATTCACTTAAAAAGAAATAATCACGAATCCATAAAAGAGTATCTTCTTCTTGATCATCAAGATTTCTTTCAGGATCAATTCCAGCATGAACTAGAACATAATCTTTATTATTGACTGTTAATTCTAAATACAAAGGTAAGTTTTTAAGATAATTATAGAGATTTCTTAAAAAAACATTTCTTACAATGGTGTAATCACAATGATACAATTTCTTTTTACGTAGATATTGGCGAATATTTTCAATCGTTTTTTCTCCGCCATTTTGTGACCAAAGCTTAAATTCACAACTTGGAAAATCAAAATCATCGTGATCAATGGCTTCTTTTAAAGCCTCTTGCATCATATATTCATGGTTTCCTTTGAGTAAGGTAATATTATCAAATTTTTGAATATAAAAATAAATATCCAAACTACAAGGTCCACGATCACAAATGTCTCCAAGTATATAAAGTTGATCATGACTATTAAATTGTATTTTATCTAACATTCTTTTGAATATTTCAAAATTACCATGAATGTCAGAAAGTACATATGTCTTACCTTTCATGATGATCACCTAAAATTATCATAGCACAAAATTAAACAATTTGCTTAAAAAAGAGTTAATTTTAAAAAGATGCTTACGCATCTCTTCCAATTGTCGCTACCATAACTGCTTTAATTGTATGCATTCTGTTTTCAGCTTCATCAAAAACAACAGAATTCTTTGATCTAAAGACTTCATCTTCAACTTCACGAATATCGATTCCTTCGTCATGTTTGGTTTTAGCAACAGTTGTTTCAAAATCATGGAATGATGGTAAACAATGCATAAATAATGTTGAATCTTTACCTGTTTTACTCATCATTTCTTGAGTAACTTTATATGGTGACAACATTTCTACTCTTGGTTTATACAAGTTTTCATCTTCACCCATGCTTACCCAAATATCTGTATAAATAACATCTGCATCTTTTACTGCTTCATCTACATTATCTGTCACTTCAATTGTTCCACCCGATTTTTTAGCTTCTTCCTTACAATAAGCAAGTACTTCTGGATCGATATGTAATGATTTTGGACCAAGGCAAACAAAATGCATTCCCATTTTAACAGCTCCATACATTAAACCATAACATACATTGTTACGAATATCTCCAGTAAAGACAAATTTAATATCTTCTAATGGTTTATCTAAATGTTCTTCAATTGTAAGAAAATCAGCAAGTGTTTGTGTTGGATGATCAACATCAGTTAAGCCATTCCAAACTGGAACCCCTGAATATTTAGCAAGAGCTTCTACTGTTTCTTGTTTAAATCCTCTAAATTCAATACCATCATACATTCTACCTAATACTTTAGCTGTATCTTCAATGGATTCTTTTTTCCCCATTTGTGAGTTACTTAAAAATGTAGCATGTCCACCTTCATCTAAAGCAGCCACTTCAAATGAACAACGTGTTCTTGTTGATGTTTTTTCAAAAATCAAACATACATTTTTCCCTAATAAATGTTGTCCAATTTTTCCTGCTTTTTTATCAGCTTTTAATTGATGTGCTAAGTCCAATAAATATCTAATTTCTTCTTTTGAATAATCTTTTAATGTTAAAAAATGTCTATTTTTAAGATTCATAATAATCCCCCTTTTAATAACCATAATTTTATCAAAATATTGATATTTCTTCAATATTGATAAATAATTATTATTTTGTTTAAAAATAAGACAAATTATATATAATAAGGAACAGGGAGAAAATGAAAGATGAGAAAAATTGGATTTAGTAACGAAAAATACATTGAATTACAATCAAAACATATCAAAGAACGTATCAAACAATTTGATAACAAGCTTTATTTAGAATTTGGTGGTAAATTATTTGATGACCACCATGCATCTCGTGTTTTACCAGGATTTGAACCTGATAGTAAATTAAAAATGTTATTAGAATTGAAACAAGATGCAGAAATTATTATTGTCATTAACGCCAATGACATTGAAAACAATAAAATGCGTGGTGATCTAGGAATCACTTATGATTTAGAAGTTTTAAGATTGATTGACGCTTTCCAAAACATTGGACTTTATGTTGGAAGTGTTACAATTACACGTTTTGAAAACCAAATACATGCTATTGCTTTTCAAAAGAAACTTGAAAACTTAGGAATTAAAGTCTTTAGGCATTATCCTATTGCAGGTTATCCAAATGATATTGAAAAAATCGTCTCGGAAGAAGGATTTGGAATCAATGATTACATTGAAACAACAAAACCACTTGTTGTCGTAACAGCGCCTGGTCCAGGAAGTGGAAAAATGGCGACTTGTTTATCACAACTTTATCATGAATACACTCATGGTATTAAAGCAGGATATGCAAAATTTGAAACATTTCCTATTTGGAACATTCCTTTAAAACATCCTGTAAACTTAGCTTATGAAGCAGCTACAGCAGATTTAAATGATGTCAATATGATTGACCCATTCCATTTAGAAGCTTATAACGAAACAACTGTCAACTATAATAGAGATGTTGAAATCTTTCCGGTTTTAGAATCAACATTCAAAAAAATCATGTCAACTTGTCCTTATAAATCACCTACTGATATGGGTGTAAATATGGCTGGAAATGCAATTATTGATGATGAAGCATGTAAAGAAGCAAGTAAACAAGAAATCATTCGTCGTTATTATCAAACAAAACTTGATTTTAAACGTGGTCTTGTTGATAAATCAGCAATCTCTAAAATTGAAGCCATCATGCTTACTTTAGATTTAAAAGCTATAGATCGTAAATGTGTCAATCATGCATTAGAAATCGAAGAAAAAACCAACGAACCAGGATTTGCGATTGAACTTAATGATGGACATATTATCACTGGTAAAACAACATCTTTACTTGGAAGTGCTTCAGCATGTTTATTAAATGCATTAAAATATCTTGCCAATATTGATGATGATATTTTACTTATTGAACCTGAAGTTATTGAACCTGTATCTAAACTAAAAAAAGGAATCTTAAAGAATAAGAATCCTCGTTTACATACAGATGAAGTTTTACTTTCATTATCTATTTCTGCAAATAATAATGAAAACGCTAAAAAAGCTTTATCATGTATTGAACAATTACAATACTGTGAAGCCCATTCATCAGTCATCTTATCTGAAACAGATATCGATACTTTAAAACGTTTAGGTATTCGTTTAACTTCAGAAGATAAATTCCAATTTAATCGTATATATCAAAAATAAGCCAATTTTGGCTTATTTTTTTAATGTTTTAAACAATAATGTAAATAGTTCTTTATTTCTTGTTTTCTTGCTTCTATTTTCAAATAAATACTCTTTTCTAAGTATTCTATTTCTTTTACATAACAATGTTGATGTAAATATTTAAAATCTTCTCCTTGACTATAAGGAATAGAGAGTTCAAATACTTCATAATCTTTAAAGAGAAGATGTGAGATTTCATCTTCTAATAAATCAAGACCTCTTTTATATTTTGCTGAAATAAAAACATAAGGTGATTGTGGTTGAATATAAGCATATTTATTTAAATCAATTTTATTATAAACATAAATCATTGGTGTATTTTCAACCCCTAATGATTTTAAGACTTCATTGGTTGTTTCTATTTGCATTTGATAGTCTTCAAAACTTGTATCTACAACATGTAATAAAAGATCTGCTTCTTTTACTTCTTCTAAAGTGGAACGAAAAGCTTGAACTAAATGATGAGGCAATCTTTCAATAAAACCAACAGTATCTGTAAGTAAACAATCATGATTTTTTATTTTAATATGTCTTGTGGATGTTTCTAAAGTCGCAAATAACATATCTTTTTCAAAAACTTTCTTTTGTTTATCAGGACATAACGTATTCAATAAAGTCGATTTTCCGCTATTTGTATAACCTACTAAAGCAATAACCGGAATTTGGTTATTCTTTCTTCTTTGTCTTTGTACTTGTCTTTGTTTGACGATTTCAGCCAGTTCTTTTCGAGAGCGGGCAAGCTTTCTAGCAATGATTCTTCGATCAAGTTCAATTTGTTTTTCACCTGAGCCCCTAAAACCAGAACCACCTTGTTGATGAGACATATGTTCTTGCATTCCCACAAGACGTGGTAATAAATACTGATCACGAGCAATTTCTACTTGCAATTTAGCTTCTTTTGTTTTAGCACGCTCATTAAAAATACGTAAAATCAAATCTGTTCGATCTGTAACTTCTGTTTCAAGTAAATCCGTTAAGTTTTTAACTTGTAGTGGTGTCAATTCATCATCAAAGATAACCATTTCATCTTGAAGTTTTAATTTAATTTCTTCAATTTTACCTTTACCAATATACGTTGCTGGATTTATTTTTTCTAATTTTTGAATCACAACATCAATCACTTCAATATGACACGCCTCACATAAAGATTTTAATTCTTCTTCATAAAAAGGATTTGTTGATGTTAATACTAAGATTGCTTTCATTCTTTCACCTCTTTAAGTATTCTACCAATTAGGAGACGCTATGAAAAGATATAATGACTATTTTACTTTACTCTTTGTCACATTTTTAACACTTTTTTCTTTTTTTCATATGTCAACAATTGTTGATGTCAGCCATGATGTCATTACCATTGTCTTTAAAAATCTTCTACCCTCTTTACTTCCGTTTATGATTCTTGTTTCACTTTGTTTAAATCTAGGTATTTTAGATATCCTTGCTTATTTTTTACAAATTCCTTTTTATAATTTATTTTCATTGACACCAATGATGTCCTCTCTTTATTTTGTCTCCTTTTTTTGTGGTTATCCAACCAATATCAAAATTATTAAAGAAGCTTATGAACTTCATTATATCGATCTTGATGAACTTCAACATCTTCTCTCCATTGCTTCTTTTAGTTCCATCTCTTTTATTTTTGTTTCCTTAAACACACCCTATTCTCTTTTGATTTTTATTTGTCATCTTCTACCAAGTCTCATACTTGCCCTATTTTATCACCATCCTCAAAAAAAACTTACCTTTAAACAAGTACGACAAACTTTAAAACAACCACATCTTTCTTTTGTAAAAGCCTTTAAAAAAAGTGTTCTTTCCAGTGTCTATGCTTTCCTCTTTATTTTAGGATATATGTTGATTTTCCAATTTTTTGTTTCTTTTTTACAAGATGTTTTTCCTCAATTTTCTTTTGATTATCTTAAAGGAATTTTAGAATTTAGTAGTGGCTCTTTAAAGATCATTCATCAGTCCAAAAAAATGCTTCCTTTTGTATGTTTCTTTCTCTCTTTTAGTGGTTTTTCCGTTATGATGCAAGCTGATAATCTCTTAGAAGCTATTCCCTATTCTTTTAAAAAATATTTTCTTTCTCGTCTCTATCATGGAATTCTTTCTTTTATTCTTTGTTTACTATTTCTTCAATTTGGATTGATTTGACAGATGTATGGTATTTATTTATAATAATAGTAACCATTACTATTAGGAGAAAATTATGAAAGAAATTAAGATTCGATACTCTAAACAAAGAGAGCTCATTTTCAACAATTTAAAACATAGATACGATCACCCTACTGCAGAAATGATTTATCAGGACTTAAAAGTAGATTATCACCATTTAAGCTTAGGAACAGTATATCGTAATTTAAATCAACTTGTTGAAACAAAACAAATCAAGAAACTCGATTTAGGAGATACCATGGTTCACTATGATGGCAATATTCAACCACATATGCACTTTATGTGTAACTGTTGCCAAACAATCTATGATCTTGATAATAATGATAAAAAAATTATTAAACAATTTGAAAAAACGTACAAGCATCATATTGATGTTATTGATATCAATATGTCAGGTATCTGTGAAAAATGTTTAGAAAAAAAGGCAGCTTAATTGCTGTCTTTTAATTCACTTTAGATGGATTATAAACACTTGGTCTTTTTAAAGTTTTAACTAGTATATCACATTGTTGCTTATTTAAATCTATTGCGTCAATATGATAATAATATTGACTTGCTGCTTGAATCCCATAGTTCCCTTCACCTAAATAAGTAATATTCAAATACATTTCTAAAATTTCATCTTTACTATAGTGATCTTCTAAATCTTTAGCGATAAAGACTTCCGCAAATTTACGTGAAAGATTTTTTTTAAAAGAAAGACAAAGATTTTTAGCAAGTTGTTGCGTAATAGTTGAACCACCCTCTTTAAAAGAAAAGGTTGTAATATTTATAAACATGGCACGTGCTAAACCATAATAATCTACAGGACCATGTTTATAAAAACGTCGATCTTCGCTTTCTAATACTGCTTCTTTATATATCGGTGAAATTTGATCAAGAGTTACATAATCTTCTTTACTCTTTAGTTGATTGACTCTTTCAGATAAAGATTGTTCTTGGATTTTATCTTGGTAAATTTGATAGCCTAAATAACCATAGTACCCACAAAAACCAGTAATAATAACTAATAATATTATAATCATTTTAAAAAGTAGTTTTTTCATAGAATACTCCTTATGTTATAATCACGTAGAGGTGAATTTATGTCTTTTATTTATAAAATTTTTCTTTTATATCCTTATTGGTTTATTAAAACACTTATTCATTGGATTTTTCAATTTTATAAAAATATTTTTTGTTTACATATCAATGAAAATAAAATTGATCAACTTTCTGGCTTTGAATTTGAGTTACTGATTCAAAAATTGCTTATTAAAAGCGGTTATCATTCTGTCAAAATCACTCAAGCAAGTGGTGATTACGGCATTGATCTTCTTGCCAAAAAGAATCAAGTTTCTTATGGATTTCAATGTAAAAGATATCAAAAAAATATTGGTGTCAGCGCTATTCAACAAGCATATGGTGGTATTTCTTACTATCATTTAGATCGAGCAATCGTTATTACCAATTCTTATTTTACAGAAGCCGCTTATCAATTAGCTGCTGTCAATGATATTTTATTAATTGATCGTCAAAAGCTTTTAAAAATGCTTAAAAAATCCAAACTCTTTTCTAGTCAAATACCTTTTTATTGTTATATTGTTGATATCTTCATTATTGGCCTTTTTTACTATATATACTTACAATTGCGTGATCTTATTTATTTGAGTATCTGTCTTTTTCATCTTCTTTTACTTATTTATATGTTTTTTAAAACATTACGTTATAAAAAATATAATCAAATTAAAGAGTATACGATTCATGATTATCAATAGCTAGAATCGTTTTTTGATAATGTTGATAGATTTTATAACAAATAAATGCACTGAATAAAACAATAAAAACAATCAATATAAAACAATGCATAAAAAAGTTTTCAGGCAAAATATTAATAATTGGATCTAGACGAGGATTAAAAAGCCAATAATCATTACTAAACACCAATTGATGAAACATCACAAATAAACGATCAAAATCAACAAAAGCAAAGAAGCCTAAAATCAAAGGAATGGCAATCGTTAAAATGGCTGTCAATTTAAAAAAACGATATTCTTTTTGTTTAATTTGTCTATAAACCAAATAAGAAGTTGTACAAAAAGTAAGCAAACATACTATTTGAATTATTTCAAAAATGCGTTTCACTTCTTCAAAATGAATACGTCCACCTTTTGACATGATAAAATCTTTAAAAACAAGTTTTCCTTGATAAAAGATAGATTGATAATGTATTAAGATTTGATAATTTTCTTTAATTTGTTGATATGTATAATGTGTATTTTCAACAAGTTTTAAATGATGAATATCAAAATAATAAAGTGGTTTAAAAAAGGCAACAAAAACAACAGAAAAAGAAATGATAAATAGCATGAAAGATATACTTGTCAGTATATCTTTTTTACTATAAGTCATATAAAAATTCTTCACCTTTTTGAACTTCTACTTTAGAAAGGTTTGGATAATCTTGTTGTCTTAAAACTTCATAAATCGTAAGCGCTGCACAGTTAGATAAATTAAGACTTCTTACTTTATCTGACATTGGAATACGTACACAACGATCTAAATTTTCTTTTAAAATTTCTTTAGGAATTCCATCATGTTCATGTCCAAAGAATAAATAATGTTCCTTAGAACTATCACTATAATCTTGATCCGTATAACAAAGTTTTGAATAGCGTGTAAAAAAATGATATTCTCCTGGGTTTTTAGCTTTGAATTCTTCATAAGATTCATAGACATGTAAATCTAAATCTTTAATATAATCAAGCCCCGCTCTTTTCATTTTTTTATCATCTAATTCAAATGACATAGGTTTAATAATATGTAACGCTGTATTGGTTGCGACACATGTTCTCATAATATTTCCAGTATTTTGAGGAATTGCTGGGTGTACTAATACAATATGGTTCATTTTTATCTCCTTCTATAATTCTTTTAAAATTGCATATAATTTTTTAAGTGCTTTAGCACGGTGTGAGTATTTATTTTTTTCTTCTAAAGTCATCTCTGCACTTGTTTTTTGACAAGGTGGGAAATAGAAAATCGGATCATAGCCAAAACCATTGACCCCGGCAATATGATCATGAATTTCACCTTCAAATGTTTCTTGAATCAAGATAGGTTCTTGATCTGGAATACATAAAGCTAGAGCACATACAAAGCGGCATGTTCTTTCTTTACCTTCAATTGCATCAATGATTGCTTGATTGATAATTGGATAAGGGGTATCTTTTCCTAAAAAGCGAGCAGAATAGATTCCTGGAAGCTTTCCAAAAGCATCGATTTCAATGCCACTATCATCCGCTAAAACAATTTTATGTAAATCATCAGCAACATATTTTGCTTTAATCAAAGCATTTTCTTTAAATGTTTTTCCATCTTCAACAATATCTGGAACATCATCATAAACATCTTTTAAAGATTTGACTTCAATATTTAAATCCTTTAACATTGCTTGAATTTCTTTAACTTTTCCTTGATTGGTTGTCGCCACTATGAGTTCTTTCATATTTTCATCTCACTTTCTTTGTATGTATTTTAGCATTTTTTGTATCATAGTTCACTTATTTTCTTTATAATATCTTTAGGAGGTTCATTATGATTAAAAAATTAATTGTTAACGCTGATGATTTTGGTTTATCAGAAGGTGTATGTTTAGGAATTTTAAAAGCACATAGAGATGGTATTTTAACTTCAACAACTTGTATGATGAATATGGAAAATATTGAAAAATATTTAGAAATGACAAAAGCGTATCCAAATTTAGGTTTAGGAGTTCATTTAAATATTACCGTTGGAAAGCCTTTAACGAAAGTTAGCTTTATTGATGAAAAAGGAAATTTCAAATCAAGAGATACTTATAAAAATCGAGAAGCGATTGTATTACAAGAAGAACTGTATCAAGAATGGAAAGCCCAAATTGAAAAGTTCATCAAAATTACAGGGCATAAACCAACCCATTTAGATTCTCATCATCATGTTCATTTACTTAAAAGCAACAGGGATGTCGTTTTAAAACTGGCCCATGAATATGATTTACCTATTCGTCAAGAAACGTACTTACAAAAAGACTTTGAACCGGTTTATTTTGAAGAACTTTTCTATAATCAAGATGCAACTTTTGAAATGATTAATATGATTTTACATAAAGATGTTGAAAATTATGAATTGATGTGCCATCCTGCCATGATTGATTGGAAACTTTACCAAATATCTTCTTATCATTTAAGACGTGCTCATGAATTAGATCTCTTATGTAGTCAAAAAGTTAAAAAAATGACGAAGGATATTGAATTCATTAATTACCATGCTATTAAAAAAATCTAGCTTATTCGCTAGTTTTTTTTGGTCGAATCATTAAATAGATTGGTAAGCCAAGAAGAATGCTTCCCCCAATAATATTTCCTAAAGTCGAAAGTAACATATGTAATCCTACTCCACTCCAAGATATGCTTGTACCCAAAGCGGTAAAGGTCATAGAAAATGTTCCCATATTCGCAATGCTATGTTCAAATCCTGGTAAAACAAATGTCATGACAATAATCATCATAATAAATGTTTTAGCCATTTCTTCTTTTAGTTTCATGCCAACAAATGCAGCCGCACATACAATAAAATTACATAGAATTCCTTTAATAAAAAGTTCTAAACCATCAAAACTTAATTTATTAGAAACGACGTTTGCAAGATATTGATTCATCGCTTCATGATTGACACCACTTTTAATAAATAAAAAACAAATCAAGGCAATTCCCACGAAGTTTCCTACATAACAAATTCCCCACATTGGTAAAATATCTAAAAATTTTAATCTTTTATGGTAAACTGGAAACATCGTGGTAAAACAATTTCCCGTAAATAGCTCTGATCCAAGTAAAACAATAATCACTAAACCAATTCCAAAAGCTCCCGCAAATGCAATCTTAGCCGCAATTACATGATGTTCTACAAGTAAAACTGCCAATGTATAAGATAAAATGGTCGCAAGACCTAAATAAAGACCTGCCACAATACTTCTTATAAAAAAACGAAACGGATCTTTTTTAGACATTTCATATTTTGTCATGGCAGCTTTCTCTAATAATTCATAATCCATAAAATTTCCTCCGTTTCTTACAATAACATAAAAAATATATAAATGTAACCTCTTCCATTGTTTTTATTGCTTTATTTTTATGTTACTTTATAGATGAGGTGATTTTATGTTGAATCATATAATTCAAGAATTAATAACCAAAGCGATTGAAAAGCAAACAGAAAAAATCATTACCAAAAAATCACAAAAAAAGATACAACAAGAAGCAGTGATCTTTAATAAACCTCATCTTTTTGTATCTGGTTATTATCAAGCTTATGCTTTTTTATTCGCATATCCTATTTTAATAATCGTTTTATTATTATGCATTTTCATTCAATTTCAAGTACATCATTTTGATATGGTTACTTTATGTTGCATTTTAATCATTTTCTTACTTTATATCACTTATAAAAGAGTCCATAAAATGTATTTACTTGCCTATTGGCAATCAGGATTAACTTTTTATGACCGCAAAGGAAACCAACTTGTACAAATTCCTTCATCCTATTTAAAAAATGCTACTTCAAAAACCAACAAACTTATTATTCCCTATCATAATGAAACTTGGATCATAGAAAAAAATAAAAATGATAATTTAAAAGAAGTAGAAAAAATGATTTTCTATTTTAAAAACGACTTTTGAGTCGCTTAAAAAAACATTTGTTGCACATCTTTAAATAAAATCATTTCTTTATATTGTTTTAAATCTTCTCCATCTAACATCTTTAGTAATACCTCTAAATTCGTTTTAATATATTTCGAAGGAGTAAAGGGAAAATCACTCCCATATCTGTTGTAATTGTAAGTAATCATTTTAAAAGATATGGTACAGGATTTCCTATAATGTCAAAATAAAGATTTTTAAAGCTTGCTTCAACATCTACTTCTTTCGTCATTTTTTGTGGTATTAGTATTTTTGACATTCCCATAAATCTCTCATAAATATTCGGTAAAAAAGAACCACAATGAGGAATAATCCAAGCAATATTTGGATAGCGTAAAATAACATCATTTCCTATTAAATTTAAAACTGCTCGCGTAGTATCTGCAATAAAATCAAATAAAGGAACAAGTCCAGCGGTAAAAATATTTTCATTGATAAGCTTAGAACGATGCGGATGAATATTATAAATCGCATGTCATTTATTTAATTCTTCCATCAAAAATTCTAACTTTACGTCTCCTAAATAAAGTCCTCGACTGTTGTTTGGAAAGTTGATACCTTCTGCTTTTAACTTTCTTTCATAAAATGTTCTTTATTTTCTTTTAAATATTGCAGCAAAAACGCATTGCATTCCTTTTCACTTTCATCATAATAAGTATCATCTTTTTGATTGAGTTTTTCTGTAATTTCATCATTACTATACATTTCTATTTTTTCAGAACAAATCTCTTTTGACTCAGCTAGATAGCGTGTACTGTTTTCCAGATGAACATTTTGTAAGGTTTGTAAAGTAATATCGACTTGATCATGACAATTGTAAAGGAATTGTTCAACACCACCATTTCCTGTTTCACCATTAAAATTATAAATAAGCCAGAAAATTCTTTGATAATCATTGATTTGATCCAATTCATAACCATATTCACATAAATCACATAAACGAAGATACACTTCATCAATGGTTGTATTGGTTACTTCTTTGTTTAAGAGTTCTTTTAAAGGTGTTTTAGAAATCTTTTCACTTTCCTTATAAAGATCCCACATTTGTTTTGTAGGATTTTGATTAAAATCATCTACTTTTTCTTTTACACACACTAAAATAAAAGCTCCTAAAACAACACTTATAGCTATAATTCCAATTGTTTTCTTATTCATCTTTATTTCCTCTAGTTTTCATATTCATCTTGTTGTCTAATTTCATCTAATAAAATACGATTCCCTAATCGTTTAAACTTCCAATATTCCACAAAAACACCATCGTAACTTTCAATCACTTGATTTTGCTCATCAATTGTAAGATCATCCATCATTCCTTCAATATAGACCCAAAAATAATCCTCATCATCATTTTCACTATCATAAACATTAACGACATGTTGTTTTATAAGTTTTATATTCGTAAGTTCATTTCTTCTTTCCTGAAACTCATACCAATTCATTTTTGTTTGCCACGCATCTAAAAGTTGTAGTGTTAAGTAGTCTTTTAAAGTTTCTAAATCTTTTTTTGACCATGCTTCTTGAATAATAAAATAATTACGTTTGACTTCTTTTTTAATTCTTTCTTCATTCCAAAAAGCATCTTCATCATCTAAAATATCCAGTTGTTTTTTAGTTCTTTGATGAAGTAAGCGTGCTTTACGTCTTCTTTGTGAAGCATTTAATCCATAAATTCCTGAAACAACCACAACGGTCATAACGATACCTTCTATAGGATTGGAACGTCCTCTTCTTCCATAATAATGGTCGTGATAGCTATTTCCTCTAGAACTTGAAGAACCTCCACCATTACTACCAGAGCCACTCCCACCACCGGCTCTGGCATAACAGCTTCCCGTAAATAATAACGTGATTATTAAAAATGTTGAAAGTATTGTGATTATCTTTTTCATACATATTTCCCCCGTTTGATTTATTATAACATAGTCTTGACTTCTAAAAAAAGAAGTATAAAATATAGTTTGAATTCAAACTATATAGGAGGCACTTATGTTAGAAGATCAATTTTATTTTCAATTACTTAAATGTTCTAATCATCAAAAAAGATGGATCAATCAAAGAACAATACAAATCGATGTTTTACCAGGACAAAGTAAAGTCCTTCAATGTTTAGATGAGCATGGTCCCTTGTCTCCTAAAGAAATAGGAAAACTATGTATTGTAGATAAATCTACAACAACCTCTTTACTTAATAAGATGGAAAAGATGAATTATATTGAAAAGAAAAATCAAAATCATGATAAGCGTTCTATTCTAATTCATCTAACTAAACTTGGAAAAGAAAAAGCAAAACTTGTCAAACAAATTTGTTTAGAAAGCGACCAATTTATTTTACAAGGACTTTCTAAAAAAGAACAACGAGAAATTATTAGTTTGCTTAAACAAATGAATAATACCTTAGAAAAGGAGGATACACATGGAAACACAAAATAACTTTGCGATAGGAAGTATTCCTAAACATATTATGTCAATTGCGGGACCAATGATTGTCGCTCAACTCATTAATGTTTTATACAATGTTATTGATCGTATTTATATTGGACGTATTCCTCATGTAGCGACCCTTGCTATGGGTGGTCTAGGAATTTGTTTACCAATTATTTCCATTGTCATGGCTTTTGCAAACCTCTTTGGTATGGGTGGTTCCCCTCTTTGTTCAATTGCGAGAGGTCAAGGTAAAAATGATGACGCTGAAGAAATCATGGGTAATTCATTTTCTTTACTTGTCATCTTTGGAATTATTCTTACGATTGTTGGTTTTATTTTCAAAGAAGATATTTTATGGGCTTTTGGTGCCAGTAAACATACTATTAGTTATGCTTTGGATTATTTATCTATTTACTTAATTGGAACTATTTTTGTTTTAGTAAGTCTAGGGATGAATAGTTTTATTAATAGTCAAGGTTTTGCGAAAGTCGGAATGATGACAGTTCTTATCGGTGCTATTTTAAATATTATTTTAGATCCTCTATTTATCTTTGTTTTACATATGAATGTTAAAGGAGCTGCCATTGCGACCGTCATTTCTCAAGGTGTTTCTGCTTTATGGACCTTACAATTTTTAACAGGTAAACAAACTATTTTGAAACTTAGAAAAAAATATTTTAAACTTAATTTCTACTATGTAAAACGTATTTTTTCACTTGGTACAGCTGGTTTTATGATGGGGATTACCAATTCTGTTGTGACGATTGTTTGCAATTCGACTTTACAAACTTACGGTGGAGATCTTTATATCGCCATCATGACAATTATCAACTCCATTCGTGAAATTGCTCAATTACCCGGTCAAGGAATGGCCAATGCCTGTCAACCAGTTTTAGGTTATAACTATGGGGCTAAAGAATATAAACGTGTTCTTACAGGTATTAAGTTTGTCACAATTGTTTCTTTTATAATGATGTTTGTGATATGGCTTGCAATTACCCTATTCCCTGAATTTTTCATTCAAATCTTTACACATAATCAAAAAATCATTAGTCATGGTATCACATCTTTACATCTTTATTTTTTTGGTTTCTTTATGATGACTTTCCAAATGGTTGGACAATCAACTGCCGTTGGTTTAGGAAAATCAAAACAAGCGATTTTCTTTTCGATCTTTAGAAAAGTAATCATTGTTGCTTCTTTAACTGTCATTCTACCAAAATTTATTGGTATTAATGGTGTCTTTATTGCTGAAGCTATCAGTAACTTTATCGGTGGTGGTGCTTGTTATATTACCATGTGGTTGACGATTGGTAGAAAACTTCAACAAAAATGCAAGGAAGAAGCCGTATGAATACCCCAACATTAAACACACGTAGATTGATTTTAAGAAAATTCAATGAAAATGATTTAGAAGCTTTTTATGATATTTTTTCTGATAAGGAAGTCAACCAGTTTCTTCCTTGGTTTCCTTTAAAAAATCTAGATGAAGCTAAAAGCTTTTATCAAGAAAGATATGCTTCTATTTATCAAAAGAAACAAGGATACGCTTATGCTATTTGTTTAAAAAAAACAATACTCCCATTGGTTATATCAATATTGATTTAGATGAAAGTCATGATTTAGGCTATGGTCTAAAAAAAGAATACTGGCATCAAAGAATTGTGAGTGAAGCTGTAAAAGCCATTATTCAACAAGCTCAAAAAGAGGGGCTTAATTATTTAACTGCTACCCATGATATTAAAAATATTCATAGTGATCATGTTATGAAAAAAGCAGGTATGCATTATTGTTATTCTTATAAGGAACACTAGATGCCTAAAAATATTCCAGTTATTTTTAGAATGTATCAAATAAATCTTGATGGAAAGAAACGGATTTATCAAAAATATTGGAATCAATATGAACATTTTATTGAAGAAAACATATAAAGGACAAGTTATTTAAAACCTGTCCTTTTTCCTATATAACGATTAACCTGTTGATAATATTGAAGGTATTGTTCCTTAAATTCTTGTTTTAAAAATGGTTCTTCCACATATTTAATTTGAAGATGAAACATTATCATTGCAAGTAATGAAATAATCAATAAAATTGTATTAAAAAACATTAAACACATTCCTAGATAAACAAGATTAAAACCTAAAAAGGCTGGATTACGACTAATTTGGTAAATACCATCTGTAATCAAATCTGTTTTTTCTTCATAGCTCACTCCTACACGCCAACTATCTTTCATTGTTAAAACAGAAGCAATAAAAACAATATCTCCTATGATTCCTAAAAATATTCCCATGATGCGAATTATCAATGGAAAAGTCGTTGTATTTAAATAAATACTTAGTATTTCTATGATAAAAGTAGCAATCGTTGCTCCTTTCATCATTATTTCTATCTTCTTTTGAATTCCTTGTTTTCCTTTTCCCATATGATCTGTTTGAATTCCTTGTTTTCTTTGTTGAAACATCTTTATAAAATAACAAAGATAAAAGACAAGCAAAATCATATATCCTACTATTTGCATCTTAATTCCTTCTTTTACTTATTAAATCTATAATGATCATCACGACACCATATAAAACACCAGCTATTGCCCAAATAATCCAACTATATTGTATTTGTCCATTACCATTTTCACCAAAAGTATAATAAAGAAAAATAGCGGTCACAACAAGCCAATAGATGGCACTTATTTTTGATTTTAAAGCATTTTTCTTTTTTTGTTCAGGTGTATAATCCCCTGTTTGTAAAATCTTATCTAAAGAATTTTGATAAGTTCCTGCTAAAACAAGAAAAAAACAACCAATACTTACAAACAATAAAAGAAAACAAACAGCAATACTTTCTAAAAATTCATAATTTAAAAAGATAAAAATAGGTAAAACTGATAAAATACATAGAGCAATGCCTAGAATTTGATAACGGTGATAGTGATCTTGATAAGCTTCTTTTTCTTTAACTGCGTATTCTTTCACACTATTTTCAAGAGAAAAATCTTCTTTTTCTAAAAAATCATATTTTTTAACTTTAAAAGCACATAAACAAAATAAGATAACTGCTATCGTAATACAAATAATTAAAAAACTAAGACCTATACTTATTGCTAAATTTTCTGCCATATAAAATCGTTGGTACTGACATAGCGTTGTAAAACCAATTAATGGAATAGGTGAAATCACACATAAAAAGGTTGCAAATGCAATTTTTAAAGATGATTGTTTTCTAATCTTTAAATATTCTTGTACTTGTGTCAAAGATAAATAAATCCCTGTTTGAATATTCCCTTCATTTTCCTGATCTAATAATAGATAATCTGTCGTTACATGAAAGAGTTGGCTAAGTTGAATAATTTTATCGGTATCAGGCATCGATTGACCTGACTCCCATTTTGAAACAGCTTGTCTTGAGATTTGAAGATGGTTAGCTAGTTCTTCTTGTGACCACCCTTCTTTTTTTCTTAACATCATTATTTTTTCTGATAAATTCATAACTTCCCTCCTGTTTCTATCTTAGAACAATTATCCAAAAAGTACTACCAACTCTACTTTTCGTTTTGTCAACTATCAGTTGACATTTAGATATTTGTTTTAAAAAAGCTTATAATTCCTACAACAATTAATAAAACAAAGGCAAAATAAAGCAAACCACATGAGACCATCACCATTAAAGTAATCGGCAATAAAATAATCGTTAAAACAAATTTTGAAAGTCCCCAAGCTGCCTTTAAGCCAAAGAAAAATAATTTTCCAAAAATGTAAAACATCAAAATCATAAATAAAAAATAGAACATTTTAATCTCCTCTTATCCTAAAAAAACATCCATTAACATCATGATCACAAAACCACTCAAAACACCAAAAGTTCCGACATGACTATGTTTACCAAGCTGTGCTTCTGGAATGAGTTCTTCTACTACAACATACATCATCGCTCCTGCAGCAAAAGATAAACAAATAGGTAATATTGTTTGCATAATATGTATCGTAAAACCGGCAATGACTCCTGCAATCGGTTCAACAATTCCTGAAAGGCTTCCATAAACAAAAGCTTTTGTTCGTGACATTCCTCCTTGTTTTAAAGGAAGGGAGATCGCTGCTCCTTCTGGTAAATTTTGTAATCCAATTCCTAGTGCCAAAGCAAATGCGGAAGCCAGAGTAATACTTGAATTGCTTGCCGCAATCGCAAAAGTTAATCCCACCGCAAAACCTTCAGGAATATTATGAAGGGTTACCGCTAAAACAAGCATGGTATTTTTTCCTAACATACTTTTAGGACCTTCTGGCTTATCTTCATTTAAATGTTGATGAGGAATTACATGATCTAAAAAAAGTAAAAAGAGTGCCCCTATAATAAAGCCTCCTCCTAAAATAAGAGCACTGTTTTGTCCATTAGTTTCTGCCATTTCCATGGAAGGAATCAATAAAGACCAAACAGAGGCTGCAATCATAATGCCTGCCGCAAATCCTAAAAAAAGTTGTTGATAAAAATCTTTGATTTCATCTTTAAAGAAAAAAACCAACGCACTTCCTAAAGTAGTCATTAAAAATGTAAATAAGGTTCCAAATAATGGATATAATAATGTATTCATAAATTTCTCCTTCTTCTTTTATTATAAAGATTTTGAATATTTTGCATAATGATATGCTAAAATAATTATGTTTTTGTTATAATAAGGACAAATGGAGGAATTTTATGAAAGATGGATATATAAGAGTTGCCAGTGCATCAATTGATACACTTATTGGCAATGTTAAACATAATGCTAATGAAATTAAAAAGGTCTTAAAAGAAACAAGAGAAAAGAAAGCACAAGTGGTTGTTTTTCCTGAACTTGTTTTAAGTGGTTATACTTTAGAAGATTTATTTTTACAAAATCGTCTTTTAAATGAATGTCTTGTTCAATTAGAAGAAATTATGCATGATACAAAAGGACACCAACAAATTGTCGTTATTGGTTTACCTTTTCATTATCAAAATAATTTATATAATGTATCTGCTGTTTTATATGATGGAAATATTTTAGGAATTGTTCCTAAATATCATATTCCAAATTATAATGAATATTACGAAGGCAGACGTTTTACACCTTGTTTTGAAGATAATATTGAAATTGAGCTTTTTGGACAAATTGTTTTATTTGGTCGTAAAGTAGTTTTTGCTTGTCAAAATTTACCAAGTTTTACATTAGGTGTAGAAATTTGTGAAGATTTATGGCTTCCAAATGCGCCAAGTAATGAACTTGCTTTAAATGGAGCAACGGTCATTTGCAATACATCTGCCAGCAATGAATTAACTGCTAAAAAAGATTATCGAAGAAACCTTGTTTCAATGCAATCAGCAAAACTTGTTTCAGGATATGTTTATAGTAATGCAGGAAGTGGAGAAAGTACAACCGATGTAGTTTTCTCTGGGCATCATTTAATTTGTGAAAATGGAACGATTATTAATGAAAGTACTGGTTTTGATGCTGAAGTGATTTATGGTGATTTAGATGTTGAAAAACTTATTAGTGAAAGAAGAAAGATGACAACTTATCAATCTCATCATGATTATGACTATGTTTACTTTGATATGGATTTGATTGATATTGAAACAAATCATTACTATGATCCTCATCCTTTTGTACCAAGTAATCCTGCCCTTCGAGAATTACGTTGTAAAGAAGTCTTTGAAATTCAAACAAGAGGTTTAATGCAAAGATTAAAAGCTACTCATATAAATAAAGTCGTAATTGGTATTTCAGGTGGCTTAGATTCAACACTTGCACTCCTTGTTTGTGTCATGGCATTTGAAAAATTAGGTTATGATAAAAAGAATATTTATGCAATTACCATGCCTTGTTTTGGAACAACATCACGTACAAAAAATAACGCTTTAGGTCTCATGGAAGAACTTGGAGTGACAAGTCAAACTGTCAATATTGCTGAAGTTGTAAGAATGCAATTTAAAAATATTGATCAAGATGAAAATGTACATGATGTTACTTATGAAAATGTTCAAGCCCGTGAACGTACTGAAATCTTAATGAATAAAGCAAATCAAATTGGTGGACTTGTCATTGGAACAGGTGATTTAAGCGAAGTTGCTTTAGGTTGGTCAACTTATAATGGTGATCATATGTCCATGTACGCTGTCAATGTTTCGGTTCCTAAAACACTTGTGCGTTATCTTGTGGACTATGTTTCTTCTCTTTATAAAGGTCAAGTTCTTGAAACAATTTTACAAGATGTTTTAGATACTCCTGTATCTCCTGAACTTCTTCCTCAAGAAGATGATAAAATTGTTCAAAAAACAGAAGATATCGTTGGTCCTTATGAACTCCATGATTTCTTTATTTATCATATGGTACGTTTTGGTGATGAACCTCGTAAACTTTATAAAAAGACAAAACTTGCCTTCAAAGATAAATATGATAAAGATACAATTAAAAAATGGTTACGTTTATTCTACTGGCGTTTCTTTAGTCAACAATTTAAACGTAGTTGTATCCCCGATGGTCCAAAAGTTGGATCTGTCGCTTTATCACCTCGTGGTGATTGGCGTATGCCAAGTGATGCCAATGTTCAAATATGGCTTGATGAAGTCGAAAGAATTTAGAACTGCTTGCAGTTCTTTTTTTATTAACTCCTTATTTTATCCTTTTAATAAGAGTTTTCACTAAATATTTAAATCTATCTATGATAAAATAAAGCAAGAGGTGACATTATGCATATTTATAACTCAAATCACTATAGTTCAACAATAAAACAAATCATAAATGATTGTTTACACTCTGCAAAAGAAAATCCTTTTGCTATTCATTACGTCATTGTTGATGATCCTAAATATTACGAAGAAATTTTCTTAAAATGTACAGATACCCTTTTTAATATTGAACTCATGACATTATCGTCGTTTTATCAAAAGCTTCTACAAATATATCATCAAGATTTTAGAAAAAAAACAGATATTCAAAATCTTTTAGAAATTATTAAAATGAATAAAGAAGATACCTCTTCTTTATTTCATTTAAGCGCTAATCATGTTTTAACAGCTAAACAAATATTAGATATTTTTAAAAGTTTCTATCTTTATAATATTCAAGAAACAACAAAAGAGTTACCAGATTTATCAAAAGAAAAAATTAAAACACTTTTCAATTTATATCATCAATTTGATCAAACTCATTTTTTAGAACATGATCTTATTTATTCACTTATTGATGAAAAGTGCCACAATTATTATTATTTTCTAACAAATCAAATAACAATTCCTAAAAATCAAGCACTTATTCAAAAGCTTGATCAATATGGTCATGTTTTTATTTATCAAGATACAAAAGAAAATGAAATTCTTGATTATACAGGTTATGTCACAAATCATTTATTTGATTCATCACATACAAAAAGTGATTTTGAACATCCTTATCAAATCTTAAAAGCATCAACGATTCAAGAAGAAGTCAAACAAGTTGTTTTTGATATTAATACATTACTTAAAGAAAATGCTTTACGTGATTTTGTGATTTATTACCCAAATGATGATTATTATCGTCATCTTTGTCGTATTTTAGATCAATTTAACCTTGCATATAATCGAAAAGAAACAATCACTAATCAAGCTTTTCAAGTTGTTAATATGCTTTTACAATATTGCCTAAGTAAAGATGAAACATATCTTTTAGATGCAATCAGTTCTTTATATTTATTAAATTTTCAAGATCATCAATATGTATCTTATTTAAAAAATTTATATACTTTACAAGGTTTTATTGATGATGAAAATTATCTAGCATTAAAAAAAGCAGTTTTAAAGATTCAAGGTCATGATTTATCATCCTATTCTTTATCTTTGATTGATCTTATTGAACACTCTTTTTGTAAAAATGAACTTGTTTATGCTTTACTTTCAAGTTTAAAACTTGAAGGAACTGAACCTCTTTCTTTAAAAGAATATTTAAGTTTACTTCAAGAAATGTTTTCTAAAAAAACACATTCTCTTAAGGAAAGCTATGACAGTCTTTATTTACTTAATTACAATCAACCTTACAGTGAACTCTTACAAGCAAAATATGTTTATTGTTTAGGTTTAAATGAAACAATTATTCCTCAAGAATTTAAAAATACCAATTTACTTTTAAATCAAGAAGCACTTGCATTAAAGTATCCTACAACCTATGATGCACTAAATAAACATCAAAATACTTTAAGACATCTTTTTTCTTGTCACCATCAAAAAATCATTTTAAGTTATGCATTAAGAGATTTAAATGGTGGAGATTTGGTTGTTTCATCGATTATTCAAAAATTAACGAAATTATTTACGATACCAACTTTTAAAAAACATATACTTATTCATCCTTCATTAAAAGAAGATTATTATTTAAAAGGACATCAAGATGATTCATTATCTGTTTTAAATCATCATCTATTGGTTTACAAACAATCCCATCATCAAGTATTACCAATGCATATCAATCATCAACATAATCCTCTTTCCGCAAGTAAATTAGAGGTCTATAACCAATGCCCTTATAAATACTATCTACAATATATGTTAAAAGTAGATTCTATAAATAATTCTTTAATACAAAGTAATGAAATCGGTACTTTAGTTCATTATGTTTTAGAAAAAAATCATCATTATTTCAATAACTATCAAGCTAAAAACTTTGATTCCTTAAAAGAAGATATTCATTTAAGTATTCAAAACTATTTAAAGACTCATATGTTAAAGAAATATACTTTGAAAAAAAATCAATTCTTTTTAAAACTGATTGAAGATGACTTATATAATACAATTATTGTTCTAGCAAAACAGATGCAACATGGTTTATTTGAACTCTCTGCTTGTGAAGAAAGAGTTTATGATAAGATTCAAGATATTGAACTTAAAGGTTTTATTGATCGTGTAGATTTATATCAAAATTATTTAAAAGTCATTGATTATAAATCTTCGAATAAAGAATTGAATTTAGAACTAGCACGTTTAGGATTTAATATGCAAATGTTGATTTATTTAGAAATGTTATCAAAGAATAAAAACTATGATAAAGGCGCTGTTTTGTATTTTAATACAAAGAAAAGAATGTTAAAAAGTGAGATTTCTATTTTAGAAAAACAAGATCCTGAAAGTTTTTTTAAACTTTATAAAATGGATGGCTATAGTGTAGATGACACTTATTTAGAAATTGATCATGAAATGGAACAAGAAAGTGATATTATCAAGATCAAACTTAAAAAAGATGGTAGTCCTTATAGTAACGCTAAAATTATTTCTCATGATGAATTAGATACCCTTTTACAAGAAATCACTTTACACATTCAAAGTCTTTACCAACAAATGATTACTGGAGATATTCGTATTTATCCAACACGTAGTGATAATCCAAACATTGATATGCATATTAATCCTTGTCGTTTTTGTCATTATAAAGCCATTTGTAATTATGATATTTTCTATAATGAAGATCATCAAATTGAATTAGGAGGTCAAAATGAAGAAAGATAAAAGTTTAAATGATGAACAAAATCTCGCTGTTTATAGTCGTGGAAGTTCTATTTTAGTTTCAGCACCTGCTGGTTCTGGAAAAACAAAAATTCTTGTTAATCGTATGATGTCTTTAATTGAAGATGATCATGTAAGTGTAGATTCTTTACTTGTTTTAACTTTTACGAAAGCAGCTGCTTTAGAAATGAAACAAAGACTCGTAGAAAGTTTAAATAAAAGAATTCATATTGTTGATGATTCTTTAAAAGTACATTTAGAAAAACAAAAGATATTATTAAATGATGCTTATATTACAAATTTTCATTCTTTTTGTAGTGATTTATTAAGTCAATATGGCTATACAATTCATTTGGATTCTAAGTTTGAAATTCTTGAAAACCCTACTTTAATTAAAGAAAATATTTTAAATCAATGTCTTGAAAAATGGGTTCAAGAAAAAGAATTTTATGATTTTTATCAAGAAAATTATACTGGTTATCAATTTAATTCTTTTAAAGAAATTCTTTTTCAATTAGATAATTTATCACATACTGTTTATCATTTTGATGATTATTTAGATCAAGTGAAAATAAAACTTTATGATCGTGTCATCAATGATCAAACAATTGAAGATACGCCTTTTGAAAAACCATTAAAAAAAATATTACACGAAGCTTTTCAAGAAGCCTATGATAGTTATTTAAAGCTTGAAGATTATTGTCAAACATATGGTTTAGGTTTTTACTTTGAAGAAACAAAGAAATTACCTGCACCACATACTGTTTTAGAAAATTATTTTCAAAATTTAAAAGAATGTTTTAATCAAGGAAAATATTTTTCAATGGGTATAGAAATTGAAAAACATCGTATGGCTAGTTATAAAGATGTTGATGATTCAATCAAAGAAACATATAAATCCTTATTAGATCAAACTAAAAACACTTTTAGTAAAGCTTATCAAAAATGTATGCCTTCTTCGATTGAAGAATTAAGTGAGGTTTTAAAAGTTTCTTATCGCCATTTAGAAATCTATTTAAAATATCTTAAAGAATTTCAAAAAGAATACCAAGCTTATAAGAAATCTCTTTCTTATTTAGATTTTAATGACCTTGAACAATATACCCTTCAATTATTAAGTGAAAATCAAGGGGTTGCTCAAACTCTTTATCAACAATTTCATGAAATTATGATTGACGAATACCAAGATACAAATGAAATTCAAGAAAATTTGATTTTATTAATTTCTCGTTTTCAAGAACCTGAAATTAATCGTTTTATGGTTGGGGATATGAAACAATCGATTTATCGTTTTAGAAAAGCGGATTTAGATATTTTTAATGAAAAATATCTCACTTATGGTCTTGAAGATAATAATCAAAGAATCGATTTAAAATTCAATTATCGTTCAAATAAAATTGTTCTAGATAGTATTAACTATATCTTTAATGCGATTATGGATCGTCGTTATGGTGGTTTGGAATACGACAATGATCCTCATGCCCAACTAAATTACGACTTTTTACGAAAAGAAAAATGTGATACTGATGAAAAATTACAACAAGCCATGTTACGTTACGATCAAGAAAAACGTTTCGATAGTGAAATCATGCTGGTTTTAAAACCCGAAGATGAAACAGTGGATATGATTGAATATGAAGCAAAAATGATTGGAAAAAAAATTCATGAGATGGTTGGTCATCTTGAACTTGATTTTTATACTGGAAATCGTTTGGCAAAGTATCAAGATATTGTTGTTTTGATGAGAAATGTTGCTAATTTTATAACTTATAAAAAGGTCTTTGATGCTATTTCTATTCCGAATTTAATTGTTCTTACTAAAGGATTTTTTGAAAGTAATGAAATTTTAGATTGTGTTTACTTTTTAAAAGCATTAGATAATTGTTTAGATGATTTGGCACTTATTTCATTGCTTAAAGGAAATTATAAAAAAACACGCTTTGATGAAAACTGGCTTTACCTTCATAAAATAGAAAATACATCTATGTATGAATCTTTAAAACAAGCAGCCGATCAAGAAGCAATTGATTTTTTAAACTATTATCATAAAATGCAAGAATTTGCTAGAAATCATCCAGTATATGAAGTTTTAGAAAAATTTATTAAGGAAAACGAATATGATCTATTTATCAGTTCTCTTTATAATGGTAAACAACGCTATGCCAATGTTCAACTTTTAATTGAAATGTTGAAAGCAGATGAAGGTCTTTCTTTATATCAAATCGTTCATAAATTTGAACAAACAATGACTTTAGGAATTGATTATAAACCTGCTACCCTTTCAAGTGATGGTGATGCTGTTACTTTTATGACGATCCATCAATCAAAGGGACTTGAATTTCCTATCGTAATCGTTAATCAAATGAACCATCAATTTAATTTTGCTGATGGAAAAGCACCTTTAATTCAAGATAAAAATTTAGGAATCATTTTAAATCCTCATCAAAAACAAGATTTAGGAGATTTTCAAAATGTCCTTATTGAATATCCACATCCTTTACGTGGTATCTTTTCAACAGTTCTTGATAATGAAACCATTAATGAAGAAATGCGTATTCTTTATGTAGCTCTTACAAGAGCATCTCAAAAGTTGATTTTAACGGGGGGTTTAAAAGAGATTAATATGATTGAAAAATGGCAAAAACAAGTCATTGATTATGCGCTGGATGCTTCATGTCATCTTTTACCTGCAACGATTCGTAAATCAAATCAAATGTTGAATTGGATCATGCTTGCTTTAATACGTCATCCTGATTTTATTCAACAATGTATTGATTTATCATTATTTGATGAAAAAATTAAAAATTATTATGATTTGGATCAAGTAAAAAATAACGCTTTACAATTAAAACTTTATCAAGAAAACACGATGCAACTTAATACCTGTCATTCTAAATTTCATACATCAATTATTGATGTTCATACAATTGATGAATATATCTATCCAACAAGTCAAATAGAAAATAATGATCGAGAACTTTATTTAAAAAATAGTCAATTTAATTATCAAAACAAAGCACCTTTTGATAAAACAGTAGCAGTTACTTCTATTATTGATGATGGAAATCGTTTTTTTGAAAGAGATGATGAAGAAAATGAATCATCAATGAAAGCAACTGATCGAGGAACTCTTGTTCATTTATTTTTAGAATTATATCCTTTAGATAAAGAATTAAATTTTGAAGAATGTTTTCAAAATATTATACAAAGATCTTTATTTAATGAAGAAGCGAGAACTCTTTTAAATCAATATAAAGTTCATTTAGAAAGCTTTATTGAAAGTGATATTTATCAATTGATGTTAAAAAGTTCATATTGTTATAAAGAAAAAGAATTTTCATTTTTAAATGAAAATAAACAAATTATTCATGGTATTTTTGACGTTTTATGTATTAACGAAGACAAAATAACAATCATTGATTATAAGACAGATACATTAGCTAAAAATAGTTCTGATGAACTCTTAAAAGAACTTCATCAAGGTCAAATGTATTATTATAAAAAGATTATGAAGCAAATGTTTCCAAATAAAGAAGTGGAAGCTATTGTTTATTATTTACACATTCATCGTTATGTTACACTTTAGGAGGTTTCTATGAAAATATTAATTGCAAGTGATTCTTATAAAGGAAGTTTATCTTCTTCAGAAGTATCTAAAAGTATTCAAAAAGGATTTAAAGAAGTTTTTGAAGATGTTTCTTTTAAAACGCTATCAATGGCTGATGGAGGAGAAGGAACAACACAAGCTATTGTTGAATCCTTAAATGGTCAATATATAACAATTGACTGTCATAATGCCTTACAAGAGCCTATTCAAGCAAGCTATGGTATCACTAGTCAAGGAGCTATTATTGAAATGGCAAGTGCTTCTGGACTGCCTCTTGTTAAAGAAAAGAAAATTAGAGAAGCAAATACAAAAGGAACTGGTGAACTTATTAAAGATGCACTAGATCGTCATTGTCAAAAAATCTATCTTGGAATTGGCGGTTCAGCTACCAATGATGGTGGGATTGGAATGGCTCATCATTTAGGAATTCGTTTTTTAGATAAAAATCACCAAGTTTTAGAACCTATTCCTGAAAACTTACCTTTCATTGAAGATATTGATACTCATCAACTTGATTCTCGAATAAAAGATACACAAATCATCGTCATGTGTGATGTAACAAATCCACTTTGTGGTAAAACAGGTGCCAGTACTATCTATGGCCCTCAAAAAGGAGCTAATGAAAAGGATATTCAATTTTTAGATCAAGGATTAAAACATCTTGTAGAAATATGTATTAAAAAAGGCTATCAAGATTATAGTGAAGAAGCTGGTTCTGGAGCTGCTGGTGGTTTGGGATTTGGTTTAATGACGTTTTTAAATGCTAAACTACAAAGTGGAATTGAAACTGTTTTAGATGTTGTTCATTTTGATGAATACGTCAAAGATTGTGATCTTGTTATTAGCGGTGAAGGACGTATTGATCATCAATCAATGTATGGAAAAGTACCTACTGGAGTGAGTCAAAGAGCAAAAAAATATGGTGTTGACACAGTTTGTATTGTTGGCTCTATTGGAGAAAATGTTGGTGATATTTATGATTATATTACCACGATTGAAAGTTGTATCGATCATTGTTGTCCTTTAGAAGAAGCTTTAGAAAATGCTGGTGAAAATGTTTATAAAGCTGCTTTTAGGCTTGCAAGAAGTATCCAATTAGGGCAAAAGATGCGTCACTAAACGCATCTTTTTTGTTTCATAAAATTCCAAAAAGCAACTCCAATGATAATTATATAACCGATTACACTATAAACATCAGGTACTTGATTTAATAAGAAAAATCCAAGTAGAGCTGCAAAAATAACTTGTGTATAATCATAAATCGATATTTCTTTAGCAGGTGCATATGTATAAGCATTCGTAATTGAAAATTGTCCTCCTGCTGCCATTAATCCTGCCATGAGTAAACAACCAATTTGTTGAAGTGTCATAGGTTGAAAATGAAAAATTAAATAAGGTACAACAGATAAACATGAAAATAATGAGAAAAAGAAAACAATTTTTGCTCCAGCAACACCTTGTTGTCCTAATTTTCTAACACAGGTATAAGCAATCCCTGCTCCCATCGCTCCTAAAACTCCAATAAACGAATTGATATTACTTACAAAATGAATAGAAGGTTTAATTACAAATAAACTTCCTATAAAAGCAATCACAACTGTTACTTTTTGAATCGTATTTGCTTTTTCTTTTAAAAATAATGAAGAAAAGATAATAACGAAAAATGGTGATAACTTATTAAGCATAGATGCATCACTTACTAATAAATGATCTACTGCATAAAAATTACATAAGATACCTATCGTTCCAAAAGTAGAACGTAAAAGCAACATCGGTATATCCTTCTTTTGATAGGTAAAACCTTCTTTACTTTTAATTAGAATAATAAATGCAAAAAGTGCTGCAATTAAATTACGAAAAAAACTTTTTTGAATAGATGATAAATCACCTGATAACTTAACAAAAACATTCATACTTGCAAAAAAGAATGCTGCCATCATAATAAATAACATTCCCTTTTTTGTATCGTTCATAAAATACCTCCTTAAAACAAAAGAATAAGGACACTGTCCTTATTCAGTAATTTTAACAACTTGATGTGCTTGAAGACCACGATCTCCTTCAACTAATTCAAACTCAACCTTTTGTCCAGGATCAATTGTTTTAAATCCTTCTTGAACAAGTTGTGAATAGTGGAAGAAAATATCTCTTTCTTCACCTTCCATGTTGATAAATCCAAAACCTTTATCTTTGTTAAAATTCTTTACAATACCAATAGCCATGAACACTTCTTCTCCTTTTTTTATCTACTTAATATTTTACATCATATTGCTTATCTAGACAACCATATTATTCTAAAATTAAAACATTTTTCACCAATTTTTTTTCTACAAGTTCTTCTATTAAATCTGTTGGTGAAATAATACGATATTTAAAAACTTGTGTTTGTTTAGAAAGAGTGATATTCATTTTTTTTAATGAACAAACCACTAGCTCACTACAATATAATTCTTGATCACTTGATAAATCCATTTGATAATCATAAGGATAATTTAAATAATCTAAAGCATTTTTCAAAAAATCTTTAATAAAAGTATTCTCTTTTAAAAAACGAAAACATGTCATGGCTTTTAAATAAGACTCATTTTTTAAATTAGCCATTTGATCAAAGGTACGTATCTGTACACCTCCAACATTTGCATCTAAAACAAGTATTTCCTTTTGCGTTTTATACATCTTCATGATTTTTTCATAATATGGAAAAGAAGTATCCAAAAGTTCTTGAACTTGTTTTAAACTTCCTAAATAGATAAGTGTATGTTTCCACCTACCAGGAATCGCAATATTTGAAATATAATGACTATTTTCAATATTAATAATATCCCCACATTGCAACTTTGAAAAATTTTCTGAAACCTCTTCATAACTAAAATTTTCCTTTTGAGTTGATACCTCGATATCTTTTTTTTGTGTACATCCCACAAGACATAAACATAATATCAAAGCATATATTCTATACACATCATCACCTAGATCATACTTAAACTTACTCTTTTTTTATTTAAATCAACATCTATGACATTGACTTCTACAATATCCCCTATACTTAAAACATCTAATGGATGTTTAATTCTTTGTTTTGACATTTTTGATATATGCACTAAACCATCATTTTTTAAGCCAATATCCACAAAAGCTCCAAAATCAACAACATTTCTAACAGTTCCTTCTAAAACCATTCCTGGTTTTAGATCTTCTATATGAAGAATATCTTTTTTTAAAAGTGGTGTTTGATATTGATCTCTAATTGAACGATTTGGTTTAATTAAACAATCAATAATATCATCTAATGTATATTGGTCAATTTTTAAAGTTTCTATAACTTCTTTTTTATTAATTTTTAATAATTTATCTTTAAGTTCCACTGTTCCTAAATCAGCTAATGATAATTGACATAAATTTAATAAATCTAAAGCTTGTTGATAATTTTCAGGATGAATAGCAGTAGCATCTAATGGATGATCACCATCTAAGACACGTAAAAAACCTATTGCTTGTGTATATGTTTTGGCTCCTAATTTTTTTACATTTTTTATTTCATTTCGATTATGAAATTTACCATGTTCATTTCGATATAAAACAATTTGTTGTGCTACACCAGCATTTAATCCTGCAACATATTTAAGTAATGACTTAGAAGCTGTATTGATATCAACACCAACATTATTTACTGTTTTTTCAACAACGAAATCCAATTGTTCTTCTAAATTTTTTTCAGGAATATCATGTTGATATTGTCCAACTGAAATTGCTTTGGGTTCAATTTTAACAAGTTCAGCAAGTGGATCTTGTAAACGTCTTGCAATTGATACTGCAGATCTTTCTTCTACATGATAATCTGGAAATTCTTCTTTAGCAATTTGACTTGCTGAATAAACAGAAGCACCTGCTTCAGAAATAATAGCAAATTCTACATTTAAATGATGTTCTTGAATAAGTTTAGCAATAAAGGCTTCTGATTCTCTTGAAGCAGTTCCATTTCCAATAGCAATAATTTCAATTTTATATTTTGAAATAATATCTAATAAAGTTTTAATATCTTTATCATAATTATCTTTAGGTAAAGTAATAAAGACTTTATCAATGTGTAAGACTTTACCTGTTTGATCAACAACTGCTAATTTACATCCTGTTCGATAAGCAGGATCAACACCTAAGACCATTTTATTTTTTAATGGTGCTTGTAATAAAAGATTTTCTAAATTGACTGAAAAGACTTTTAATGCTTGTTCATTAGCTTTTTCTGTTAATTCTTTTCTTATTTCTCTTTCAATAGAAGGGAATAATAATCTTTGATAACTATCTTCTACTGCTTTTTGAATGTATGGTAAAAGATTTGTTTCTCTGCTTTTTGTAACACCTCTTGTAATGTATTGTAAATAATAATCTTTATCTCCTTCTATATTTACATTGATTACTTTTTCTTTTTCAGCTCGATTGATTGCTAAAATACGATGTGATACTAAAGTTTTTACTTTTTCTTGATAGTTATAATACATTTCATAAACTTTATTTTCATCATCATGTTTTTTCTTTTCACTTGTTTTTAAAATACCACCTTTATAAAGCATATCTTTTAAAAACTTACGATATTTAATATCATCAGCAATATCTTCAGCAATAATATCTAAAGCTCCTTGAATGGCATCTTCTACATTTAAAACATCATCATTTAAATATTTTTTAGCTTCTACTAAAATATCTCCTTTATTTAAAGCTAAGATCCATTTAGCTAAAGGTTCTAATCCTTTTGCTTTAGCGGCTGTTGCTTTTGTTTTTCTTTTTTCTTTATAAGGACGATAAAGATCTTCAACTTCGCTTAATTGTGTAGCTTTTAAAATATCTGTTTTTAGTTTTTCATTTAACATTCCTTTTTCATCAATTAAACGAATAACATCTTCTTTTCTTTTTAATAAATTCACTTGATATTGATAATATTTATCAATTGTACGTATTTGATCTTCATCTAAAGCACCCGTTTTTTCTTTTCGATAACGTGCTATAAAAGGAACTGTATTACCTTCTTCTAATAAAGATAAAACTGCTTCAATTTGATGTACTCTTACATTTAATTCTTCACTAATTGTTTTAATAATTTCTTGATTCATATAAACCTCTTTAAATACTTGTATATTCTTTTAACGTATAGATAATATCTTGGTAAATTTCATCACATAAATAATCTTTTAATTCATCAATTGAACACCATTTATAATCTGTATGTTCAAAAGAAATAGAAACATGATCATCATCTGTAGATGCTAAATAACCAATACCTACTGTTTGATAATCCTTTCTTATTTTGGTAAAAGTATATGCTGGTTTAACAACATCGATCGTTAAACCCGTTTCTTCTTTCAATTCTCTTTTTAAAGCTTCATTCGGTGTTTCCCCATATTCTAAACCGCCCCCAGGAAGCTCCCAATATCCTAGTCCATCACTAGATGGTCTAACTCTTTTCATTAATAATACTTTTTGTTTAAAAACAACAATTCCTTTTACTGTAATATGAAATCTTATATTTTCCATTGATATTTCCCCCTATACTGTCTTTATCATAACATTATTTTATCAAATATGTTTAAAAATTATTATGAAAAATGTATAATATATGCTGAGGTGATTTTAATATGATTAACTTTAAAGAAGAAGTCGAAAAAAGAAAGGAACAGCTTATTCAAGATATTGAAACATTATGTGCAATTCCTTCCGTTTATAATGAAAAAACAATCGGTGAAAACCAACCTTATGGAAGTGAATGTAGACAAGCTCTTGATGCTATGTTAGCAATTGGAAAAAGAGATGGTTTTGTTGTACATGATGAAAATGGTTATGCTGGACATATAGATATTGGTGATCAAGAAGAAAGTTTTGGTATTTTAGGTCATTTGGATGTTGTTCCTGTTGATTCAAGAGGGTGGGACAGCGATCCATTTAAAGTGGTTCAAGCTAATGGTAAACTTTATGGTAGAGGTGTTGCTGATGATAAAGGACCTTTACTTGCTGGATATTATGCTGCTAAAATCATTCATGATTTAGATTTACCTGTTAAAAAGAAAATTCGTGTTATTTTTGGTTGTGATGAAGAACGTGGATCTTCTTGCGTTGAACATTACTTTACTAAGAATCCATATCCATCTATGGGATTTACTCCTGATGCTGAATTCCCTGTTGTTTATGGTGAAAAAGGAATTGTTCGTTTCCATATAACAGGAAATGTAAAAAAAGATGGATTGATTGCAATGGTAGCTGGTGATCGTGTAAATATTGTTCCTGGTGAATGTGAAGCAATTATCGAAGGCAATCATAAACAATATGAAGAATCATTTAAACAATTTTTAAGTGATCATCATGTAACTGGTATCATTGAAGAAGAAGGAAATTGTACAAAGCTTGTCTTAAAAGGAAAAAGCGCACATGCTTCTTTACCAGAAGAAGGAATTAACGCTGTAAGTTTACTTGCAACTTATTTAGATACTGTTATTAATAATAAACTTGTACATTTTATTGCAACTTATTTAAATGATTATTATGGAAAAGGTTTACAAATTAATCATGAAGGATTAATGGGTAAATTAACAATGAATTTAGGTGTTGTCAAATATGTTAAAGAAGATGCTGATATTGAATTAGACTTACGTTGTCCTCATGAAATTGATTTAAAGGAAATGTGTGATGGTGTAAAAGAATTATGTCAGTCTCTTGGATTAAATTTAGAAAGTGATATTCATGAACCACTTTATATCGATCCAAACAGTGAACTTGTTCAAAAACTTCATAAAGCTTATGTTGAAGTTTCAGGTGATACAGAAAGTCAACCACAAGCAATTGGTGGAGGAACTTATGCTAAATCAATGCCAAATTGTGTAGCTTTTGGATGCGAATTCAAAGATGAAGATAACGCAATTCATGGTAACAATGAAAACATAAAGATTGATTCATTATTAAAATCAACAGAAATCTTTGCTAAAGCAATTTATGATTTAATTAAAGAATAGAAATTTCTATTCTTTTTTTATACAAAAAAACTTATCTTCAAAGATAAGTTTATCAACTCTATGGTGCGGCCGACCGGACTTGAACCGGCACGACATAAGCCATAGATCCCTCAAACCTACGTGTATACCAATTTCACCACGGCCGCATCTAACATATTTAATTTAACACATTTTGAAGATAAAAACAAGACGACTATTTATTAGTCGTCTTCATTTTTAATAAATCATCTAAGTTATATGGTGTATTTTGATATACATAATAGTTAAGCCAATTTGAAAATAATAAATAGGCATGACTACGCCACTTAACTAAGATTTCATCATTGACATCATCATTTTTATAATAGTTTTTAGGCATTACACAATCCCCACCTTTAGCTAAATCACGGTGATATTCCTTATCTAATGTATCTGGATCATATTCTGGATGTCCTGTAACAAAAAATCTTGACCCGTCCTTTTCTGCTACCAAATAAACACCCGCATCGTTTGAAGAAGCTAAAATATCTAATGAATCAATTTTTTCAATATCTTCTTTTTTAACAGAAGTATATCTTGAATGGGGTGCATAAAATTGATAATCAAAACCTCTTAGAATTCTTCTTCTCATCTTTTCTGGATTTGTATGATGATGATAAACACCTGTTAATTTTTCTTTCAATTGGTATTTTTCAACACCATAATAATAATATAAAGATGCTTGAGAAGCCCAACAAATAAAGAATGAAGAAAAGACATTTGTATTGGCCCAATCAAAAATATTTGTAAGTTCATCCCAATAATCTACATCCTCAAATTTTAATTTTTCAACAGGAGCACCTGTTACAATCAAACCATCATACTTATTATCTTTAATTTCATTAAAGGTTTTATAAAATTCCATTAAATGTTCTTGTGATGTATTTTTAGAATTATGACTTTCCATGCATAACCAATCTACTTCAATTTGTAAAGGTGTATTAGAAAGCAATCTTAATAGCTGTGTTTCTGTCACGATTTTAGTTGGCATAATATTAACAATAATTAATTTTAATGGACGAATTCTTTGTGATAAAGCTCTTGTTTCATCCATAACAAAGATATTTTCTTCTTTTAATATTTTACTTGCTGGTAAATCATTTGGTATTTTTATTGGCATATGTAACTTCCTCTCTATGAAAATGAAATAAATTCATTAAATATTTTTAATATATAAGCATCTGACATTCCTGATAAATAATCTATAATACTTTTAGCCATTGCATTTTTATCATGTTCAAAATCATAAATAATATGATTTTGATATAATGGATTTCTATTAAAATGCTTCATTTGACTATACTTTTCTAACCAATGCATATATCCTTGAATAGTTACAGGATATTTTTTTTGATCTTTCTTTAAAGCTTCTAAAACATTTATTTGATTATCATTTGCTATCTTATCATATTTATATAAAAATTGAAAAATAGAATTTAAAATAAGTTGTACATAATTTGTGTGGACTTCTATACGATCAATTAGATAAATATTTTGATAATTGAATTTCATAATATACTTCATGACTTCAAAAGCTTCATCTGATAAGCATATTCCTTTCTCTATAGAAGAATTTTGACAAACATCTAATATAAAATAATTAACAATTGTTCCATTATTAATAGCATCAAAATGAGATTTTGTTAATTGATTTAGATGATTTCTTAAATCTTCTACAAGCTGTTCATCAATAATATTTAATCGTAAAGCATCTTCAATATCCCTAGCAAGATAAGCAATTTTATCTGACATTTTAACAACACAGCCTTCCCAAGTATAAGGATTGTATTGCCCAGGATATAAATAATCTTTTAAATCAATAGATTCATTCCTTTTAATAATTGCTTTTTGATTCATTTCTCCACAATGAGAAATAATTCCATCTCTTATAGCATACGTTAAATTTAAATTTCTACGAACATGATGATCATCTTCCAAAGTTTCAATTTGATCTACAAAATATAAACTATTTTTTTCATGCCAAAAATCTTGTAGACCATGTTCTTTAGAAATCTGATTAATGATCTTTTCTCCACCATGTCCAAAAGGTGCATGTCCTAAATCATGTCCAACAGCAATTGCTCTTGTAAGTTCTGTATTTAATCCTAAATAATGAGCAATAGTATAACTTACTGAATCCACAAGATTTACATGCTCACTTCTTGTACAAACATGATCATCTTCAACTGCAAAAAAAACTTGTGTCTTATGTTTCAATCTACGATAAGCAAGAGAAAAAATAATACGATTATAATCTCTAGAAAAAGGACTTCTTAAATCATTTTTTCTTTGATAAAGTGCTTCATTTCTTGAAATTGCTTGTTGATATTGAGGATGATTTTCATACATTGCTTCTTTTAAAAAACTATTTTTTGACATTTTTTATACCTCGCTTTTTTATTATATAAAAATTAAAAAAAAAGATAAAGAAAAAGATTATCTTTCGATAATCTTTTAGAATTTTAAGAATCTTCTCATTGAAACAAAACTTCCAATTAAACCTACTCCAGCACCTAAGCCAGCTAAAATAAATGAGAAATCTCTAATAAATGGCATTGGGGCTTTTAATACAAGCATTGATGACATTAATGAACCACCTGTATAGTTATATAACGCTCCATAACCATAAACAAGAACAAGAATTGGAATAATTGCTCCAAACAATCCAATGAGCATACCTTCTAACATAAATGGAATACGAATGTACCAGTTACTTGCTCCAACCATTCTCATAATTGAAATTTCAGTAGATCTTGCTGTAATTGTAATTTTAATTGTATTAGATATCATGAATAAGGCGACAATAACTAAACCAACAATAAAAACTGATCCAGCTTTTTGTATTGTATTCAATGTTGTGACCATACTTTGTGTAGAATCACCACCATAATTAACAGAATTTACATTAGGAATATCTTGAATCTTTTTAGCTAAACTTGCAAGTTTTGTTGGATCTTTTGCTTCTACTTCATAAGCAGAACCTAAAGGATTATCTTCACGATAAGACTCAAATAACGTCTTACCATCTTTACCTTGTTTATCGATAAGTTTATTCAACTCTTCATCTTTTGATGAATATGTAATAGATCCAACACCTTTAAGTTTTTTGATTTGATTCCCTACTTCTTTTTCAGCATTTTCATCAATCGATCTTTCTAATTTAACATAAATACGCACGCCATCTTCAATATTTGCTGAAATATCTTGAACATTAAGTGCTAAAACACTAATAACACCAATAAGTAATAAAGTAATTGTTACAGCAAAAATTGAAGAAAAAGACATTGCACCATTTCTCCATAAATTAACCAATGATTCTTTAAAATGTTTTGGTAAATTTTTTATACAACTTATTAATTCTTTCATTATAAATCATATCCTCCTAAAGATGTATCAGCATTAATGCAACCATCTTCCATTAAAATTGTACGTTTTTTATGTTCTTGTACAATCTTTTGATCATGAGTTACAACTAACACAGTTGTCCCTTGTTCTTCATTAATACGCATTAATACATTAATAATTTCTTTTGAAGTTTCTGGATCCAAGTTTCCTGTTGGTTCATCAGCAATTAAAACTTTTGGACGATTTACAATTGCTCTAGCAATTGCAACTCTTTGTTGTTGACCACCTGATAATTCATGAGGAAAAGCATTGACCTTATCTTCCAAACCAACAAGCTCTAATGTTGCTCTTACACGTCTTCTGATTTCTACGCGTGGTGTATCAATAACTTCTAAGGCATAGGCAACGTTTTCAAAAACTGTTTTTTTAGGTAATAATCTAAAATTTTGAAAAACAACACCTATATTTCTTCTAAAATAAGGTACTTTACTATTTTTAATTTTAGAAACATCTTGTCCCACAACTTCAACTTTTCCTGAAGTTGGTTTTTCTTCACGATATAATAACTTAATAAAAGTAGATTTTCCTGCACCAGTTGTACCGATAACATATACAAATTCTCCAGGTTCAATTGTAAGATTTACATCATTAAGTGCTCTTACTCCTGTTTTATAAATTTTTGTAACATTTGTTAGTTTTATCATTTCTATTCAGCTCCCAGGAGTATTATAGCACAATTTGTAAGTTTTGTTTGAATATTGAGTCTATTAATTATGTTTTTTCATGTTATAATATGTTTATTGAAGGAGTGGCTAAATGAAAAGAATATGCCCTAGATGCAATAATGAACTATCTACAAATTGTTATGTAAAAGATAAAGGAATCAATACTTTAAGCTATCTAGAATTAATTATAAAAAAAGATCAATTCAATAAAGAACATAAAGAAATTAAATCATGTTATTGTCCTAAATGTGGTTATGTAGAACTTTATGTTGATGTCGATCATCAAAATCAACATTTAAAAAAGGATGATGATTTAAATTCTTTAAGACAAACTGTAAGGCAATATGCTATTGATTATCATCAACGTATAGAATTAGAAAGAAAAAAAAATGAAGGAAAAGAAATTCTAGATAAAAAAAGGAAACTTGAATCTCTTATTTATCAATCACATATACAAAACGATAAAAAAAGAAAACGTAAAAAAACTTTACGTAAAACACATTTACTAAAAAAAGTGCTAAGAAAATAGCACTTTTTTTATAAATCTATATTAGGTAATGTAAATCCTCTTCCTCTTACATTATGTGTCTCATTTGTAATAATAAATGCTGCCTCATCAATTTTTAAAATTTCATTGGTAAGTGTCACTAATTCTCGGCGGCTGACAACAGACATCACTGCATACATATCTTGTTTTTTATAACCTGTGGTAATATTCATAAGCGTACATCCTCGATCTATTTGATCATAAAGAATACTTTGAATCTCATTCCATTTTGGTGAAATGACCAATACTTGAATTTTAGATTCACCTAATAAAATCATTTTATCCATGACCAAAGCAGTAATCAAAACAACTAAAATACCATAAAGAATTTGTTCAACATTTGAAAAAGGAACTTGTAAAGCTAGGATAATACAATCAAAGCCATTAATAAGAACAGTCGTAGAAATACCTGTTTTTTTATTTAGAACTAATGGTGGTATATCCATTCCTCCGGTACTTGCTCCCATTCTTAAAACAAGTCCTAATCCTCCACCTACAAAAATTCCTGCATAAACAGAGGATAAGAGTAAATCATTTGTAAGATGTGTAACCCCCGGAGTATTTTCAAATATTGTTAAAAATGTTGGGAAAATAATTGTACTTAATAATGTTTTAGCTGCAAAAGATTTTCCTAGAAAAAAATAGCCTGCAATAAACATAATAATATTGATTACATAAACAACAAGCGATAAAGGAATTCCTGTTATTTGTTTGACAATTAATCCTAACCCAGAAGCACCACCAACAATAATCCCATGAGGGGTAATGAAAGCACAAATTCCAAATGCTAGAATAGCATTACCAATAACAATCACAGCAATTTCTAAACATTTTTTAAAAAATTTATTCTTCATGACTACCCTCCTGTATACGAGATTTCAAATACGCATAAATAAAATCATCTAAGTTTCCATCTAAAACATCTTTAGGATTATTAGACTCATATAATGAACGATTATCTTTTACTAAAGAATATGGATGTAAAACATAAGAGCGAATTTGTGAACCCCAAGCAATTTCTTTCTGCTCACCTTGTATTTCTTTTAATTCTTTTGCTTGTTTTTCTTCCATTAAAGCAAATAACTTACTTTTTAACATCATCATTGCTTGTTCTCTATTTTGAATTTGGCTTCTTTGACTTTGACAAGTAACGACTGTTCCTGTAGGAATGTGGGTAATCCTAACTGCTGAATCTGTTTTATTAATATGTTGTCCACCTGCTCCACTTGCACGATAAGTATCAATTCTTAAATCTTCTGGTTTAATGTCAATTTCAATTGTATCATCTAATTCAGGGATAACATCAATGGATGCAAATGAAGTATGACGTCTTTTGGAAGAATCAAATGGAGATATTCTAACAAGTCGATGAACACCTTTTTCAGCCTTTAAATGTCCATAAGCATATTTTCCTTTAACCAAGAAAGTAACTGATTTAATACCTGCAACATCTCCATCTAAATAATCTAAAACTTCTATTTTAAAATCTTTCGACGAACAATATCTTTGGTACATACGATACAACATTTCTGCCCAATCTTGGCTTTCTGTCCCTCCTGCACCTGGATGAATTTCTACGATGGCATTAGCACTATCATACTTTCCAGATAAAAGTAAAATTTTTTCAAATTCACCCATTCTTTGTTCAAAATCTTGATAATCACTTTCTAAAATAGTTTGAAATTCTTGATCATCCGTTTCTTTAACTAATGTATATGTTTCATCTAATGAATTTAATGATTGACAAAGACTTTCATATTCATCAGTAATTTTTTTCATATCATTTAATTCGTCATAGATCTTTTTAGCTTTTGTTGGATCATCCCAAAAGTCATCTTGCATTGTTTGATATGAAAGACCTTCTATTTCTCTTAATTTTTCATCAATTTGTGCTGATTTTCTATATTCGTCTATTAATAAATGGGCTTTATCAAGCCCATTTTTTATTTCATATAATTCCATTATTTAAATTCTACTTCTAATTTTAAATGAGGAATATTTTCTTCTGCTGAACTACCAGGACGAATACCCATATGCACAATATTTTTAGAAATCATATCAACAATAGAAAGTTTCATTTGTTCAAACATATAGAACGCTTCTTCTGTATATTCAGAAAGTGGATTCTTTTGTGCATACGCACGTAAATAAATACCATTTCTAAGTTTAGTCATTGCATCAATATGATTGATCCAAGTATAATCAATAACTCCTAATAAAACACTTCTTTCATAATTAACGATTTTTGCATGATCAATATCTTTATTTAATCTCATTTGATATTGAGAGAAGCAAATTTCTGTTAAAGTTTCTAATAATTTCTTAGAATCATTTTTAACAACATCTTTATTCTTAGCATCAATTTCAGCAAGTAACATATAATTTTTAGCTACAAAATCTAAAACAGCATCCACATCAACTTCATCATGTTTACCATGAGTTGTACATCTATTGATTGTCATTTCAATTGCTTGATTGAACATACCTTTGATAATATCATCTAGATTATCTAATGACATGATTTCATCACGTTCTTTATACATAATTTCACGTTGTTGTCTCATAACATCATCATATTCAAGAATATGTTTACGTGAATCAAAGTTTTGACCTTCAACACGTTTTTGTGCATTTTCGATAGCTTTTGAAACCATTTTATTTTCAATAGCCATATCATCATCTAAATAATTACTAAATGATTGTAATTTTTCACCAGCAAATCTTTGCATTAATTCATCATCAAAAGAAACATAGAATACAGAATATCCTGGGTCACCTTGACGTCCAGAACGTCCACGTAACTGATTATCAATACGTCTAGATTCATGTCTTTCAGAACCAATAACTGCTAAACCACCAATTTCAGGTACACCTTTACCAAGTTTAATGTCAGTACCACGACCAGCCATGTTTGTAGCGATTGTCACCGCACCTTTTTGACCTGCTCTTGCAATGATTTCAGCTTCTTTAGCATGGTTTTTCGCATTTAATGTATTATGTTTAATTCCTCTTTTATCTAACATTTTTGATAAAATTTCTGAAGTTTCAACCGATACAGTCCCAATTAGAATTGGTTGACCATAAGCATGTCTTGCAACAACTTCATCACATAATGCTTTAAATTTATTTGTTTTTGTAGAATAGATCTTATCATTACGGTCATCACGAATAACTGGTTTATTTGTTGGAATTTCAATAACACGCATGTTATAGATCATCATAAATTCTTCTTCTTCTGTTTTTGCAGTACCAGTCATCCCTGCTAATTTATTAAATAGTCTGAAGAAATTTTGATATGTGATTGTTGCTCTTGTTTCTGTTTCTTCTTTAATTGGAACACCTTCTTTAGCTTCAATTGCTTGATGTAACCCATCAGAATAAGCACGTCCTGGCATAACACGTCCAGTAAATTGATCAATGATCATAATTTTTGCATTACGAATATCTCTTGTACCATCTTCTGTCGCAATCATATATTCAACATCACGAGTCATCGCATAGTTTGCTTTTAATGCTTGATTGATATGATGAACTAATGAAGTATGTTGAATATCATATAAGTTATCAATCTTAAATCCTTTTTCTGCTTTTTCGATTCCTTTTGGAGTTAATGAAACAGTTTTTGTTTCAATATCAACTTCATAATCTTTTTCAGCAATTAATGATTTAACAAAACGATCTGCTTGTAAATATAAAGCAGCTGTATTTTTCTTACCACCTGAAATAATCAATGGTGTTCTTGATTCATCAATTAAAATAGAGTCAACTTCGTCGATCAAAGCATAGTTAAGTCCTTTAACTAATACTTTATCTTCCATTGAAGTAACCATATTATCTCTTAAATAGTCAAAACCTAATTCAGCATTTGTTGTATAAGTAACATCACAACCATGTGCTTCTTGTTTTTGTTGAGGTGTTAATTCTCTTTTATTTAATCCAACTGTTAATCCTAAAAATTCTAATACTTTACCATTATTTCTAGCATCACGTTCAGCCAAATAGTCATTAACAGTAATAACGTGAACTCCTTTTCCAGTTAATGCATTTAAATAAACTGGGAAAATAGAAGTTAATGTTTTACCTTCACCTGTTTTCATTTCAGCAATATCACCATTATGTAATGCAATACCACCCATTAATTGAACTTTAAAAGCTTTTAAATGAATTTGACGCCATGCAGCTTCTCTTGCAACTGCAAAAGCATCAATTAAAATATCATCTAATTCACTACCGTTATTTAATTTTTCTTTTAATACATTTGTTTGATTTGCTAATTCTTCATCAGACAAAGCACTATACTTATCTTCTAAAGAAATAATTTCTTGAGCAATCTTATCTAATTTTTTAAGTTGTTTTCTTTCATCATCGAAAACACCTTTAATTTTTGAAACAAAGCCTTTTTTTGTTTTTTGAGGTGTTGTAGAAAATGGAATAACTTCTCCATTATATTCTTCATTTTTAAAATCTTCTACATGTATATCTTCACCTTGTTGATCTTGTAAATCAACAATATTTTTAGCTGCTTCAACATCGATTCCTAATTTAGCGTTTTTCTTTTTAATTTCTTTTCTTATTTCTTGCTTTCTACTAGCCATACATACACGCTCCTTTTACGCTTGTAATCGAGTTTAATTATATCAAATAATTGTGATTATTAAAAGCAAAATTTAAATATCCCTACTTAAAATAAAAATCTAGAGATTATCTCTAGATTTTTACGACATGTTTTGCCTGCATACCGCGTTCGCTTTGATATAATTCAAACTCAACTAATTCGCCTTCATTAAGTGTTTTATATCCATTTTGAACAATTTGGCTATAATGAACAAAGACATCTTTTCCTTCTCCTCGATCAATAAATCCAAATCCCTTTTCGGCATTAAACCATTTGACTCTTCCTTGCACTTTCATCATCCTTTCCTTGTCTATTTCAGTATATTTAATATTTTATAAAAAAGTTATCATTTTCATTCGACAAAAAAATTTTACGTGTCATTTATAACAAAAAAATGTCATCTCTATTGTCAAATAGTTCACACTATTTTACATATTTGTTGAAAAAGTAATAAAAAGCATTTCTAGCAAAAGCATAAAGCTTACCCTTACTATTGGTTAGTGGTTTTCTTAGTGTCTACAATAGAATTGATTATTTTTTAAAATAATCAATATGAGGGCAAGCCAATACTAATGCTTTTATTTGTTTAGGGTGATATTTTTCTACTTGCTGAAATGCTGCTTGTAAAGTATTTGATGAAGTCATCACATCATCAAATATTAAAACATTCTTCTTATAAAGAAGATTTCCCTCTTTAATAGATAATATTTTCTTTACTTGGCTTCGATCTTTTTGTTTTGTCTGTTTGTAGTCTTCTTTTTTATACAAACCTGTAAAAATATGTTGAGAAAATGTCTTAACAATTTCAACATTAGGACAAAAGCCACGTCTTTTATTATCTTTTTGACTACTAGGAATAACAACAATGATATAATTTTTGTAGATCCTTTTTAATTCTTGAAATGATTCTATAAAACAATCCTTTAAAGCATAATCATCTAATGCTTTATATTGAAAAAGGAGTTGTCTAAAAAAATCATTATATTCATATAAAACCTTGACATGATATCCTTGAATCCTTATATCACTATTTATTATTTTAAATTTTCTTATACAGCTTAAACAAAGAGAAGAATTATTCACCAAGTGAAAAAGATCTTGTTGTTGATTTAACTCTTTATGGCAGATAAGGCATTGCTTTGTTGAAGATCCTTGATACATTCTTTAATAGCCTTCGTTTGTCTATTTGTATAAATGATAATATCTCCATTTGTATAGGGTACTTTTCGCCCTGTTCGCCCTGCTATTTGAATAAGTATTTCTTTATCAAAAAGGGGATGTTCACCATGTAAAATAATAACTTGTACATTTTCAACAGTCATTCCTCTTTCTAAAACTGTTGTACATACAATAACATCTATTTCATGGGATTTAATCATTTCTAATGATTGATGAATATTTTGTTCTTTTGACGTAGCACAGTGACTTTTAATAGAAAAGAATTTAAGAAATTTTTGTACTTGTCTTGTCATTTCAATACGTGGTACAAAAAGAAACACCGGTTTTTTATCTTTTTGATACTTTTTTAATTGATAAACAAGATGACACAACATCATAAAGTTTCCCATTACCTTACAAGTAGGAATTGGTAATGGTTGATGATGAAACCTTTGTAAGACTTGTACATCTCCACTTTCAATCGTTGCAGACATAAACACATAATTTCCCTTTATACTATTCATTAATATATTTTCCAAAACTTCATTATCACGATATGGAAAAGCATCATACTCATCTAAAATCAATAAATCAAACATTCGTGGATACCGGTACAGCTGATGTGTTGTACAAATAATAAATTGTCCTTCTAAACACTCTGTATGTCCTCCATAAACAAGAATGGGCTGAATATTAAAAAATTGTTTTTGAATTCTCTTTGCTAATTCTATAACCAATTCTTTTCTTGGCATCGTCAAACAAACATGATGTCCTAAATTCAATGCATATTCAATGACACCATAAATCATTTCCGTCTTTCCTGCTCCTGTTACTGCTTTTAATACTGTATTTTGATGATTTTGATATCTTTCTATCAATAATCTTGAAGTTCTTTCTTGTTCTAAGTTTAATGAATAATTTAAATGATAGTATATTTTCTTTTCATTTTTAACAGGTTTTAAGTTAACTGTCTTTGTAGAAAAAGCAATACATTTTCTACAATAAATACGCCCATTGTTTTCAAAAAAATATTGAACATCTTCATTTTGACATCTCGAACATTTCATCTTCTTCACCCACATCTATTTTAATATATTTTACAAAATAATTCGTCTCGAATTTGTTTCACATTTGTCTCATTTTTGTCTCAAATTTGTTTCACATTTGTCTCACGATTTTTTCAATAAAATCATTTTTGTATTTCTTAGAAATAGGAATAACTTGTTTATTTTTAGTGATACAATTCATTCCTTCTATCCTCTCAACATATTTTAAATTAACAATATAGCTTCGATGACAACGACAAAAAGAATCATCTAATTGTAAAGCTATTTCTTTTAAACTGAGATAATTTCTTTTTGTCATATCATTTTGATGAATCATAACATGGTGTTGATAAGCTTCTATATAAATAATGTCTTCATAAGGTATTTTGTGAACTTCTTTTTTAAACTGATAAATAAATGTCTTAGAATGTTGATGTAATAAAACGCGATCAAGTATTTTATATATTTCTTGTTGATCAAGTGGCTTTAATAAGTAGTGCATCGCTTGTACTTGATAACTTAATATCCCATAATGTGTATTTTTTGTTTGAAAAACAATCGGTATTGATAAATCTTTTTTTCTTAAGATCTTTGCAAATTCAAAACCATTGATATGTTTCATATCTAATTCTAAAAATACAAGATCACAGTTTTTTAAACATTTTGGTAATTGATAATAAAGCTGTTTATACCAATGAAAATAGATTTCTTGTTGTCTTTCTATACCCCATTTTTCAATAATCGATTTTAAAAAAACATAATCTTTTAAATTATTTTCTCCAATAAAAATATTCATTTGATCACCTCTTTATCAGTGTATATGATTTACAATCTACTCTATGATTTTAGAACAAATTGGACTAAAAAAAATCGCCGAAGCGATTTATTGATCTTGATATACTTTTTTTAATGCATCTTCAACACACTCTGGCACTAAGCCTGTAAGTGGCTTATGATAACTAGCTATTTCTTTAACGACAGATGATGAAATAAAAGAATGTGATGGCTTTGTCATTAAATACATTATTTCTATTTGACTATTTAAATATTGATTAGATTGTGCATATTGTAATTCATAATCGAAATCTGTTGTTGAACGTAAGCCACGGATAAGCACTTGTCCATTGACTTTTTTGACATAATCCATAAAAAGTTCATCTGTTGAATCAACAATTACATTTTTTAAATGAGCTGTTGCTTTTTTTAAAAGTTCTTTTCTTTGTTCAATCGTAAACAAGCCTACTTTTGTTGGATGAATAGCTACCGTTACATATAATATGTCAAATATCTTTGCAGCACGTTCAATAATATCTAAATGTCCATTTGTAACTGGATCAAACGATCCATTATATACAGCAATTTTCTTCATGATTTAATCCTCATAATAAAAAATATTAAGAGCTGTAATTCCATACTCTTTTCTTTTATTCAACTCAATTCCTTCTATTTCTTTAAACTCAACTTCTTTTAATTCTTCTACTACAATACACGCTTGTGGATTCAACATTTGATGATCAACTAAATATTGAAGAATATCATCAACAAGTCCTTTTCCATAAGGTGGATCTAAAAAAACATAATCAAACTTTATACCTTTTTCATACAAATATTTTAAAGCTTTTTTATAATCCATTTTCAAGGGAAAACAATTTTCCAATTTTAAAAGAGAAAAATTTTCTTTAATTGTTTTAAAAGCTTCGTATTGATGATCCACACTATAAAGTGTATCACACCCTCTAGAAATCGCTTCTATTCCAAGTCCACCACTACCTCCAAATAAATCTAATACCGTTCCTCCTTGAAAATATGGTCCAATCATATTAAAAAGGTTTTCCTTATTTTTATCTGTTGTCGGTCTTGTTAATTGACTCTTAGGAACTTTTAATTGTCTTTTTTTATACTTTCCTGCAATCACTCTCATAATTTATACCCTGATGTATCTAATGAATCACTAATATCTTTAAAAACAATTTTTGTTACTTCATCGAGTAATTCATTGATTTTATAATAACTTTGATAATATTTTTGAATGTTTTCATTTTGTGACATTCTTTTTCTTACTTCATTTAATTCTTGTCTTTTCTGTGTCAAATCAATATATTTTTCAAACTTTTTCAAATCATCTAATTCTTGTAAAAGATTTTGATAATTATCTAATAATTCTTTTGTTTCTTGATTTAATAATTTTAAAGATTGCTCTTTAAATTGTAGATAGCGCTTATCTTCTTTGATAGCATCTATTAAATCATATATTGTTTCATTCATTGTAACATCTCCAACATACTCATTAGTATTGATATTCTTTCTAGCTTTTCTAAAACTGTACTTTGTTTTTTTTGATGTATTTCATCTAATAAATCATCATATTTTTCTGGATAATGACATAATGTAACATACCAAACAGGATGCTTACGTATATAATCTAAAACATCTTCTTTCATTATTTACCTTCTTTATTTTTATCTAAAAGATTAGAAACAATTCCTAAAACTTTTTCGATTGATTGCAAAGAAGAAGATAATGCTTCCAAATCGACATTTTTGATAATTTCTAAAACATTCATATTTTCTATTGGATGTTCCTTATACGGTTTGAAAAAATGATCATCTTCTCCATACATTGTATAGATTTCATATATTTCTTGCCAAGTATAGCGATGATTTAATACATCTTCTTTAATACTTGGTATTGTCTTTAAAAAAGCTTTAAACTCTTTTAAATTATCCATCAAATCACCTAATATATCATATGAAACATTTATAATTGTGTGTCTGTTTTTTCTAGTTGTTCTTTGTTGAACTTGGAAATAATTGCTTGGGCAATACCTATTGCTATTAAAGCAGCAATCGTTGAAGATCCCCCAGATGATACCAATAATAATGGAACACCTGTCATTGGAATCAATCCTGAAACGCCACCTAAATTAACAAATAAATGTAACATAAAATAAGAAGCTATTCCTATCAAAATAACTCTTGATTTATTATTTTGAATTTGATCTGCATATTTTAATAATCTAAAAATAATAATAGCTGTTGGAATAATCATTAAAGCCAACCCAAAAATACCAAGTTCTTCATAAATAATGGCCCCTATAAAATCATTATGTGCCTCTGGAATATAATCATATTTTTGAATAGAATTTCCTAATCCAAGTCCAAAAATACCACCATCTGTAAAAGCAATCAAAGAATTGACAAGTTGCCATGAACTATCATAAATATTTTCTATTTTTAATGGTTTTAACCAAGAATCAATACGTTGTAATTGATATCCCTGTAAAACAGCTGTAATTAAGAATCCTAAAATAATAACCGCTACAGCTAAAGCAATCCAAACGAGTTTTTTATATTTTTTATAATAATCTCTTGGTGTTGACATAAAACAAATAAAACAAATTGCTGCTAGAATAAGAGAACTTCCTAAATCCTTTTGTACAATAACTCCTATTCCAAATGCAAAAACCATAAGAGCTAAAGGGAACAAAACACATTTGTTAAATTTATCTTTATAAAATTTACTTTTTAATTCAGCTGTTCTAAATTTTCCTTTTACTACAAATGCTGAATCAGTTTCAGTAAGCATATAAGATAAAATAAGAACCATACCAATTTTCATAAATTCTGCTGGCTGTACTGTAAAAGGACCTAAATGAATCCAAGCATGTGAACCTTTGGTCGTCCAAAAAACACAGCCACACATTGAGATGATTCCCATAATATATACAGCCATTGAACTTCTGTAATTAATCATTTTTAATTTAAAACCCTTTGTAAGAACCATCATAATAAAAACACCTATTGCTACATAAATAGATTGTGTAATCATATTTTTTATTGCAAATGCCGTTCCTTTTGAAGAGACCGCTCCAATTGATGCTGAACCAATCATTACAATTCCTAAACAAATCAATACAAAAACTGCAAAAAAGATAGGCTTATCTGCCCCTTTTTTTCTAAAAAAAGCTTTTATTCTTTTTGTCATTATAATTTGATCCAATCATTTTCTTGACTTGCTTTAAAAACTTTATAAATAGAATATCCAGAAACATCTTGGAATTCTTTATCAATTTGCTTTTCTTCACTCTTTGTCCCAACAACATTTTTAAATTTTCTATAAGCATTTAAAAAATCCGTTTTACTTATTCCTTCTTCATATGCTTTTTCTACTGCATTATATAAAGACATAACATCAATAATATCTTCTGTTGACCATGTATAGTCTAGTGGATAATTATAGTCCATCATTTACACCTCATTTCAGTAAAATATTATAACTTAAAAAAGTATAAAAATAAATGACTTATGATAAATCCCCCATACAATTATTTGAAATCATAATATGGTAATAGTAAAGGAGGGATAAACAATGAACTGTGATTATAACTGCAATGGATATGTCAATAATCCATTTGGCTGTGGTGGATGTAACACATGCGGCTATACACCTATTATGGGTGGCTTTGGTTGCAACAATACAGGATGTAGTTGGTTTGCAATTGTTTTAGTTGTTTTCTTATTATTAATCATTTGTGGTAATTCAAGAATTAGACCTTAGATATTTCAATCACCTCAAAATATGTTATAATAACCACGAATGAGGTGAAAAAAATGTTATTAATGAAAGATATTATAGATGATTCAAACGAATTAATTAGAACAGTGTCAAAAGAGGTTGAACTTCCTCTATCCAAAGAAAATCATGATTTACTCATGAAAATGCATGAATTTTTAGTTGCAAGCCAAGATGAAGAACTTTCTGAAAAATATGATTTAAGACCTGCAGTAGGTATTGCAGCTATTCAACTTGGTATTCCAAAAAGAATGTGTGCCATCCATGTTTTAGATTATGATGAAGAAGGAAATGTAACAAAATCTACTGATTATGCTTTAGCGAATCCTAAGATTGTTTCTTATACACCTAAACAATCTTATTTAAAAACTGGAGAAGCATGTTTATCAGTTCCTGAAGATGTAAAAGGTTATGTTCCACGCCATGCTAAAATCACTGTTGAAGGATTTGACGTACTTACAAACAAAGATGTAAAAATTGTTGCTCGAGGATTTTTAGCTATTTGTTTACAACATGAACTTGATCATTTTGATGGTGTTTTATACTATGATCATATTAATAAAGAATATCCATTAGTACCAATCGAAAATGCTATGGTTATTGAATAAATAAAAGGTTCTTTCGAACCTTTTATTTTACTTTAAAATAATGAATTGTTTTGGGCTTTAATACTATTTGTCCTTGATTTTCAATTTCTTGTTGATCAATTAAAGAAATAAGATTTTCATTTAAAGAAATGGTAAATTCTTGATCATCTAAATTTAATGCTACAATAATTCTTTCTTGTTGATCATTTCTTTCAAAAACAAATTGTTTATTTGTTAAAACCAATTCTTTAAACTCACCTTTTTGTAAAGCAGATGATTGATTTCTAATAGAAATCAATTTTTTTATATATTTTGTTAAATCGTTAGGCATTGGTTTGGTAAACTCTGGTCTTAAAGAATCATCACTTCCCTGTTCTTTCTTTCCGGTTTGTCCCCATTCACTTCCATAATAGATACATGGTATTCCTGGTAAAGAAAATAACATACCGTAAATAAGTGGTAATTTTTCTAAATCTGTTAATTTAGATGCTATTCTTTCTACATCATGATTATCAACAAAACTAAATAATGTTTGTCCTCTATACATTTCTCCATAATTACGTTTTATTGTATGAGCCATTTCAAACATATTTAATGAATTAAACGAAGACCAAAGTCCTTTAAAACCAGGATAATCTGTAATACTATCTAAATGTGCTTCACTAAACATATATCCTGCATTATCACCTAAAACTTCACCTAACAAGAAAAAATCCGCCTTTTTTTGTCTACAATGATCTTTTAACATTGCCATAAACCATCTTGGTAAACTATAAGCAACATCTAAACGAATACCATCAATATCAAAGGCATCAATCCAATAATCAACAGCACTTAATAAATAATTTTGAACATCTGGATGATCTAAATTTAATTTAACTAATTCATAATGTCCTTCCCATCCCTCATAATAAAAACCATCATCATAAGGTGAATTGCCGTTAAAATCAATTCTAAACCAATCTTTATATTGACTATTTTCTCTATTATTTAAAACATCTTGAAAAGCAAAGAAGCCTCTTCCTACATGATTAAAAACACCATCTAAAACAACACGCATCCCTCTATCATGTAAATTTTTACAAATTTCAATAAAATCTTCATTTGTTCCTAAACGTTCATCAATTTTACAATAATCTCTTGTATCATAACCATGATGATCACTTGAAAACACAGGATTAAAATAAATAGCATTTATTCCTAAATCTTCAAAATAATCCATAAAATCATTCAATCTTAAAATACGGTGTTCCACAATTCCATCATTATCACGAGGAGCCCCACAAAAATTAAGAGTATAAATTTGATAAAATACACTTTCATTAAACCACATTATAAAAAGCCTCCTTATACATCTATCTATTATTATACACTATTTAGTTAGAGTTATTTAAAAAATATGATATAATATACTATATATAAGGAGGTTCTTATTATGACTCAAAAAATTATTACTATTACAAGAGAATATGGTTCTGGAGGAAGATTGATTGCTAAAAAAGTAGCTGAAGCTTTAAATATTGCTTTCTATGATAATGAACTTATTGATGAAACAGCGCGCCAATTAGGTATTGATATTGATACAATTCGTAAAGCATCTCAAGAAAAATCATCAAGTTTTGCTTATTCACTTAATAATGGTCCTCTTGTTTTACCAATTAATGACCAAGTTTATGCTACACAAGCCAAAATCATTAAACATCTTGCTGAAAAAGAAGATTGTATTATTGTTAATGGATGTGCAAACTATATTTTAGAAGACTATCCTCATGTTTTAAGAATATTTGTGTATGCTCCTTTAGAATCTAGAATTGAACGTGTTGAAAAAGATTATAAAGAAGAACACGAAAATACTAAAAAATATGTTCAAAAAAGAGATAAACAAAGAAAGAGTTATTATAATTATTACACAACAAATACATGGGCAAATATGAAAGACTATGATTTATGTATTAATAGTGATATGGGAATTGATGAAATCGCTCAATTAATTGTTAAAGTTTATCAAAACGGAAAATTATGGAAATAATATAAAAAATATTCAGGACACCCTGAATATTTTTTATTCTGGTAAAAATTGAATTGCTACTCCTAAAAGTCCTGAACCAAGATAACAAGATAAAGCAGCACCAACATGACCATCGATTATATATGTAAATTGAGGAAACCTTTCTTTTAACATTCCTTCCAAAATATTTCTTTCTTCCAAATTATTAGCATCTGCAATAGCCAATGCAAATTTTTGATGTGGATTTTCTTCAAGATGACTTTCTATTAAATCTATCAATTTTGATTTTACTTTCTTTGAACCTCTCACTTTAGCTGGAACATAAATTTCTCCATTTTCTTTTTCAAAAGAAAGAATTGGTTTAATCTTTAGTGTTGTTCCTAAAAATGCCGAAGCCTTACCAATACGTCCACCTTTTTGTAAATAATTTAAATCATCTATTGAAAAATAAGCATAATTTTGATGGCACAAGAAATCTGCAATTTCAATTAATTCATCAAAAGACTTTCCTTCTTCTCTATATTTAGCAAGACTAACAGCAATAACTCCTAATCCCACTGATGCACTTTGACTATCAACAATATGACATTTTAATTTCTCATAAGTTTGACAAAATAACCTCATTTGATTACCTGTCCCAGATATACCACTAGATAAAAATAAACCAATAACATGAGTATATCCTTTATCTTTTAGTTGATCTAATAAATTAAACAAATCTTCTCCAACTGGTGAAGAAGTTTTAATTACTTTTTCATCTTGAATCGCATAAATATCATTAGAAGTAATATCTACACCATCTCTATAACTCTTTCCATCATATTGAATTTGTATGGGTAAAACATGTATATCATATAACTCTCTATATTCTTTTTTTATATCACTACATGAATCTGTTATAATTGCAATTTTTTCCATTTATATCTCCTTAAAATTATTTTGAACTTCATACTAATGGAACTTATTATAACTATTTGTATATAAAAAGCAAGATTTTTAAAAAATAAGTATCGCATCAATGATATGCGAAACACATTGAACTACTACCGATCCCATCATTAATGCTCCTAAAATGATTGTAACTAATCCCTTATTTGATAATTTTTCCATAATAGTTCCTCCTTTTGTTTCTTTAATTTCAACTTTTAAAATTTATTTTTATTAATGTATCTTTTTAAGACACTTATAATATAACTCCATCTCTAAGTTTCGTCAATACTTTTGTGTCTTTTTTAGATATTTTGTTTACTACATAGTCTATAATATGGTAATATTAAGACACAAGGAGTGATTAGATGACAGGTGAACGTATTAAAAAATTAAGAAAAGAAAAGGGTTTAACTCAACAACAACTAGGAGAAATGCTCGGTGTTCAAAAATCAGCAATTGCAAAATATGAAAACGGACGTGTTCCAAATTTAAAAAAGGAAACACTTTCCCGACTTGCAGAAATATTTAATGTTACTCCTAATTATTTATTAGGTATTGATGAGCCAGCCTATCATGGACATAGTCATAATATAGATATTCCCTTATATAGTGATGTTTGTTGTGGAGATGGTATTTTTGTTGAAGACAATATTGAAGAATATATTTCTTTACCTGAATCTCTATTAAGTTCTCGAAAGGATTACTTTTGTCAATATGCTGATGGAGATAGTATGATTGATGAAAATATTCAATCTGGGGATCTTATTATTTTTGAAAAGACACAGCAACTTAATAATGGTGATGTGGGATGTTTTGGCATTGAAGATAATATTGCAACATGTAAAAAATATTTTAATGATTCTAAACAAAATTGTATTATTTTACAACCTGCAAATGATAAATATTCTCCAATTATTATTAATGAATATAATTATCATGAATTTAAAATCATTGGAAAACTTGCCCTTGTTATTTCTAAAAGAAACTAAAATTAAAACTCCGTTTCAAATGAAACGGAGCTTTTTTTATTAATTTTAATTATTTTACTGTAATTAATTCTAAGTAAGAAGTAGTTCCAGCAACACCTGGTGTACCAGCAGTAACAATGATTTGTTCACCTGGTTCAACTAAGTTTTCTTTAGCGATAACTTGAGCATATTCAATCATAGCAGCTCTTGTATCCATTTGTTTACATAATACTGATTTAACACCCCAGTTAATAGCTAATGCTCTTGTAGTTTGTTCATTTGGAGTAGCAGCAATAATCATAGATTTAGTACGATATCTAGACATTTTTCTAGCTGTAAATCCTGAATCAGTGAATGCAACGATTGCAGCAACGTTGAATTTAGATGCGATTTCAGCAACTGACATACAGATAGCTTCACTTTGATCTAATGAAGCAGTTCTGATTGCTTTTCTTTGTAATGAAGCATAATCTAAAGTTCCTTCAGTTTTTAAAGCAATTTTAGTCATAGTTTCAACAGCTTCTACTGGATATTTACCTTGAGCAGATTCACCAGATAACATGATTGCATCAGTACCATCATAGATTGCGTTAGCAACGTCAGATACTTCAGCACGTGTTGGTCTTGGGTTTTCTTGCATACTATCTAACATTTGAGTAGCAGTGATAACGATTTTACCTGCAGCACGACATTTATTGATTAATTCTTTTTGAATTAATGGTACATCTTCAGCAGGAATTTCTACACCTAAGTCACCACGAGCAACCATGATACCATCAGCAACTTTTAAGATTTCATCCATGTTTTCAACACCTTCGCTGTTTTCGATTTTAGCGATGATTTGAATTTCAGGACGACCGTTTTCAATTAATAATTTTTTAACATCTAAAACATCTTGTGGACGTCTTACGAATGATGCAGCGATGAAATCAACACCTTGTTGACAACCAAAAGTTAAATCTCCGATATCTTTTTCTGATAAGTAATCGAATCCTAATTTGATTCCTGGAACGTTGATTCCACGTTTGTTTTTAACAACACCATCGTTAGCACAGATACATACGATATCAGTACCATCAACATGATCAACTAATAATTCTACTTGACCATCGTTTACTAAGATGAAACCACCTGGTTTAACATCTTTATATAAATCTTTATAAGTGATTGTAAATCTTTCACTTGTTCCTTCAATATCTTCTACACAGATAGTAGATACTTGACCTTTTTTGAATTCAGTTTTTCCACCAACGAAATCACCAGTTCTAATTTCAGGTCCTTTAGTATCTAATAAGATAGCTACGTTTTTGTTTAATTCTTTGTTGATTTCTCTTAAAGTTTTAATTCTTCCCCCATGTTCTTCGAAATCACCATGAGAGAAGTTTAATCTCATTACGTTCATACCAGCTTGAACTAATTTAGTTAAGACTTTTTTATCTTCAGAAGCTGGCCCAATTGTACACACAATACGTGTTTTCTTTTTTCTTTCTTTTTCTAATACCATCCTAATATCCTCACAATCATATTTTCATTTAAGTTTATATTAACGAAGTTTAATAGCATCTTCGTAAATACTAAAGTCAGTTTCACGTTTATGTCCTAATACTTCAGTAATTGGTAATCCTTTGATTTGACCATTTACTTCACTTACACATAAACCACCTTTTCCAGCTTCAAGTAATTCAACGGCATAAACACCCATTCTTGAAGCAAGAACTCTATCTCTTGCTGATGGTCTACCACCACGTTGCATATGTCCTAAAACGTTTGCACGAGTTTCAAAACCAGTTGCAGCTTCAACTTTTTTAGCTAATTCATGTACATCTGTAATATGTTCTGTAATAACAACGATTGCATGTTTTTTATCAGATGCTTTTGAAGCTTTTAATACTTCAATTACTTTATTTTCATCAAAACCAATTTCACTAGTGATTACCATTTCAGCACCATCAGCAATACCAGCATTGATAGCTAAATCTCCACATCTACGTCCCATAACTTCAAGAATAGTACATCTTTGATGAGAACTTGATGTATCTCTTAATTTGTCTAATGCATCAACAATTGTATTTAATGCAGTATCAAATCCAATTGTATGATCAGTATCAGGAATATCATTATCAATTGTTCCTGGAATACCGATACAGTTGATACCCATTTCAGTTAACTTTAATGCACCATTGTAACTTCCGTCACCACCGATAACAACTAAAGCTTCCATTCCTACTTCTTTCATTTTTTCAATTGCTTCTTTTCTTACTTCAGGATCTTTGAATTCAGGGAATCTTGCTGATTTTAACATAGTACCACCAATATTAATAATGTTACGTGTGCTATGACGATCAAACTTAATAAATTCTCCATCGTGTAATCCTTTATAACCAAGTTTTACACCATATACTTCAATTCCTTTATTTAAGCATGTACGCGCTACTGCTCTTACAGCAGCGTTCATTCCTGGAGCATCTCCTCCAGAAGTTAAAACTCCTATACATTTAACCATAATGTTCACTCCCTATTTCATAACATTTCATACATAGTGATTTTAGCACAAATCATGACTTTTCTACAAGAATTTTTACACATTTATTATGCTAAATCTTATTGTTTTATCATAATTGGCATACTCATTGTAAATATTGTGTTAAGTAAGCGCTCTACTTTTATTTTTTCGCGGGCATCTTTTTTCAAAGTATAGATTTTAATTAAATCATCTTGGGTGTATTGACTGGTAAATAACGTTATCTTTTTATTTTGATTACGATATGTCAATACAGCTGCTAAAACTTCATCTCTTGACCAGCCTGTTACATTTTCTCCACCTAGATCATCAATCACTAAATAATCTACATTACGAAGTTCCTCTATATTATTATCATTTCCAAATTCATTAAAAGAATTCTTTAAATCGATTAAATATGTAGGAAAATGCACATATCCTAAATGATATCCTTGTTTAGCAAGTGATCTTGTTAAAAAACCAGCTAATGTTGATTTTCCACAACCAGATGGCCCACAAATAAATAAACCTTTTTTTGACGTATTCGATAAAAAATGATCAATTGTACTTGCAAGTTCTTTGTTCATAATATCTTTAATTGATTTTAAATCAGATAATAATAAATCATCACTCACATTTGAAACAGTAATATGACTTAAAATATTTTGCTTTTCTAATATTTCTTTTCCATACTTACAAGGGACAAGTACTGTTTTTAAATGATGATTTTCAACATGAACCGCTTGCTTCATTCCTTTAGAAACTTTATGACATTGATAAAGCCCCATACAATCTTTACATTTTTGCACATCTTCTTGAAAATCTAAAAATTCAACCCAATTTTCTTCTATAAAATCTCGTCCTACTTGTCCATCAGATAAAACTTTCATTATGTAAGGATCCTTTATAAGTTCATTGATACTTTCTTCTTTTTGTTTTTGAAAATTTTGATCATCATCAAATAAATGTAAATCTTGTAAACTTTGCATTTTTTCTCCTCCTAGTCATATTTTTCTAACATTGCAAGAGCATCTTCATCAATATTATCAGCTGTTGATTTTTCTTGAGAAACAATTTGAATATCTTTTGTAAAATCATCCCAGTCATGATGTTGTTGATTTTGATATTTCAAATAAGCTTTTCCTTCTTCTATCGCTTCTTGAACTGTTTTTATTTTTTTTCTTTTCCATTGACTTCCTAAAGCTTCTATAAAATTTTTAGGTAATGATTGATTACACTTTTGAAGTGTTGTTTCTATTAAAACATTGACAACTCCTGGCTCTAATTGTAACGTTGTTAAAACAGATTCGACAACTTGAAGATCTCTTTTTAATGGTTCTTTACCACCCATTTTATCTTTTAATAAATCATAAGGTGAAATATTTTCTAAATAATAAATATGTTTTTGTAAAGAAGATTCTCCCTGTTTTTCACTTTGAAGCAAAGGGGATTGCTTATGAAATACCTCTGTAAATTTTTCCGGCATTTTTAAATCATAATAGTTTCGGCAGTTTTGAGCCAATAACCGACTATTTAAATGATTTTCAATCATTGATTGTTTGACAAGATCTTGCATATCTAAAGCATTGATATGATATAAGATTCCTAATTGTTGAATTATTTTTTCATCTTCTTGATCAAACATTTTCTTAGATAATTGTAAATTTTCAATACCTTGATAAAACAACGTTAGATCATAACTATTTTCAATAGAATTATGTATTTTTTGTTTATATTTTTTTTCTTTTAATATATTTTTTTCATGATGATGAATTTCAAAAACATCTGTAAACGATGCTGTCATTTCTTGATAATCATTTAAATTAACATTATACGTTTGAAAAATCGCTATTGTTTTTTCATATTCATCTTTCAATCTATCTTTCAATAAACGATTAAGAATTTGATGATTAATAAATTCTTGAGGTGATAACGGCATTTTCAAATCAAAAAGATAACGATTATCATTCGTTTGTTTAACATATGAACATACAAGTCCTACAGCTTCTAACTTATCAAAAGATTCCTGTAAAGAATTTAATGAAAATCCTGATAATTTACATAATCTAGAAATCAAAGAAGGACTTTTTGTAAGTGTCATTTGATCCAATTCACTATTGAGTGTTAGATAAAGAGCAGTAGCTTCCATCCCAATCAATGGTTGATAAAGTTGTAAAACTGTTTTATAACCTGTTAAATCAAGCATATAACTACTTCTTACTTGATAAACATCACTCGTTAATAATTTCTTCATGACTGATCCTTTCTATAAATTCATCAATTTGTTTATATAACTCTTCTATCCCTTGATTGTTATCAAAAACAATATCGGCCATTTCTCTTTTCTTTAAAGAAGAAATTTGGTTATTGATAATTGTATAAGCATAACTTTCATCAATATGATCTCTTGCCATCAATCTTTGAACTTGTCTTTGTTCATCTAAATAAACAACAATAATTTCATCACACAAATATTCTAAATGAGACTCATATAATAAAGGAATATCTAAAAAGATACAATCTCTCTCTTTATTTTTTTCAATTTCTTCCTTCATTTTTAAAATCACATAAGGATGTATAATAGCCTCTAACTGTTTTTTAGCATTTTTATCATGAAAAACAATTCTTCCTAATGCCTTTCGATCAACAATTCCATCTTTAACACATCCAAATAACTCTTGAACCTTCAAAATACATTCTTGATCAATTGTTAGAGCATTTCTTGAAATCAAATCCGCATCAACAACAAGATAACCTCTTTCTATTAAATAATGTGTGACTGTCGATTTCCCACATGCAATACTTCCTGTTATTCCGTATACTTTCATCGTTTTGCCTTTTGACATATTGGACAATAATATGTTCCTCTTTCATTAATCATTACTTTTTTTATCTCATGTCCTAATGGACAATGCTTTTGCATATGCACTTTTAATTGCACTTGAAACAAACCATCAATTCCATTAGCACTAAAAGAATGAATTGTCGTTCCACCTTGTAAAATAGCCTTATTTAAAATCTCACAAGCAACATCCACTAATTCTTTAACTCTCTTTTTACTTAAAACATTGGCTTTAGTATAAGGATTTAAATGCATTTGATAACAAATTTCATTTGCATAAATATTTCCTATCCCTGTCATAATACTTTGATCTAGAAGAACTGTTTTAATCGCTTTATTTTTCTTTTTAAGTTTTTGATAAAGCTCTAAGTAATCTATTTCAAAAGGTTCAGGGCCTAATTTACTTAAAGGCAGTTGATTTTTATAATCATCATGATCCACCAACTTCATTCTTCCAAACTTTCTAACATCATTATATCTTAACTCCATGCCCTCATCTAATACAAAGATAACATGGTCATGTTTAGAAAGTATATCCCCTTTTTTACATATTTGATACTTTCCTTCCATTCTAAGATGAGAAATAAAGGCAACATCCTCCAATTTAAAAATCAAATATTTCCCTACACGATCAATCTCTTTAAAAGTCTTATTTTTTAAAGTTTGCACAAATTCTTCTTGATCATCATCAATGATTTTAGGATATAAAATTTTTATATCTTCAATTTTTTTATTTAAAATAAAATTTTCTAATGTTCGTCGAACCGTTTCAACTTCTGGTAATTCTGGCATTTTTTCACCTACTTTAACTCATACCAATTTTTAGCGTAAGTTCCTTCCGCTTTTAATTCCACTTTCATTTGATAAGCACTTTCCATTCCTTCTTTTACAAGTTTCATCATTTTATCCAATTCATCTTGATAAACATCAAAAATCAACTCATCGTGTACTTGTAAAATCATTTTTGATTTCATATGATTTTCTTTTAATAATTGATCCACTTTGATCATTGCAAGCTTGATAATATCAGCGGCTGATCCTTGAATTGGAGAATTCATCGCTAATCTTTTCCCAAATTCTTGTCTCATATAATTCTTTTCATTGATTTCTGGAATATATCTTTTTCTATTTAAGACAGTTGAAACATAACCATTTTCTTTTCCAAAAGCAATGCTTTTATTCATATAGTCTTTAATCTCAGCATATTTTTCAAAATATTTTTCAATAAATGATTTAGCTTCTTTAACAGTGACACCTAATTGTTCAGCCAAGCCATAATCAGACATTCCATAAATAATTCCAAAGTTAACAGCTTTTGCATTTCGTCTCATTGTTGATGTAACCTCTTCTTCACTTACACCAAAAACAACACTTGCGGTATGACGATGAATATCTTTATCATGATTAAAGGCATCTATTAAACTTGCGACATTGGCTAGATGAGCAAGTACACGTAATTCAATTTGCGAATAATCAAAAGATATTAAATAATCATATTCAGGAACAAACGCTTTTCTAATAAGTTTTCCTGCTTCTGTTTTGACTGGTATATTTTGTAAGTTAGGATCTGTTGATGATAAACGTCCTGTTTGAGTTAAAGCTTGATTATAAATAGTATGTGTCTTTCCATCAATAAAGATTTGTTCTTGTAACCCAATAATATAAGTTGAATAAAGTTTACTTAATGTACGATAATTTAGAACTTTATCAATAATTGGATGAACATTTTTTAATTTATTTAAAACATCTACTGATGTGGAATAACCTGTTTTTGTTTTCTTACCATTAGGTAATCCTAAATCCTCAAAAAGAACTTCTCCTAATTGTTTAGGAGATGAAATATTAAATTCTTTATGTGCCAATAAATAAATTTCTTTTTCTAATTGATCAATTTGTCCTTTAAAAGTATCTCCTAATTGTTTTAAAACATCTTTATCCATTTTAGCTCCTTGAAATTCCATATCCGCTAAAATATACGCTACCGGCATTTCAACATTTTTGTATAAATCAAATTGTTGATCTTTTTTCAATCTTTGTTCTGCTTCATTTTTTAATTCATAAATTGCTTTAGCTTGTAAAACATAATGTTTCGATAAGACATCTTCTTCAGGAACATGTTTTTTAGCACCTTTTCCAAAAACTTCCTCATCAAATTGTAAATCAAAATATTGATAATAATCACAAACGATTTTAATTTCATCTTTTAAAGAAGGATTTAAAATATAAGAAGCAAGCTGTAAATCAAAAGTATACCCTTTAACTTCTAATCCATGCCAACGACAAGCATTGATACATTTTTTTATATCATAACCATATTTTTCAATCTTTTCATCTTTTAAGAAAGACTTAAAGTTTTCATCATGCATAGCATTTTCTAAAGAAATATAATAGGCTTCATCTTTATTATAAAGACCAAATCCCAAAATAGCCGATTTATGATAATTCGTATCATAGACTCCTACAATTAAAGCTGTATTCTTTTTAATATTTGGCAAAGTTTCAACAATTTTATATTCTAAAGGTTTACTTTGTTTTGTTTCTGTAGAAAGAGACATTCTTTTAAGTAAAGAGTTCATATCATAACGTCTGTAAAACTCTGCAAGATCATCATTATATTCTTGTCCTTCATATTTCCAAGCATCTAAATCTAATTCAACAGGTGCATCTGTTATAATTGTGGCAATCTTTTTAGATAAAAGGCCCAATTCAATATTCGTTCTAACTTTCTCACCCATTTTACCTTTTAATTCATCCATATGTTCCTTTAGATTTTCTATTGTCCCATATTGATTTAATAACTTCAAAGCCGTTTTTTCACCAATTCCTGGAATTCCTGGAATATTATCAGCACTGTCTCCCATAAGACCTAAAAGATCTCTCATTTGATCAGGTTCTAAATTATATTTTTCTTTAAAACTTTCAACTGTAATAACTTCATAATCATTGGTCTTTTGAGGCTTTTTGTATTGTTTAACATTTGAATCGATCAATTGCATCATATCTTTATCATTTGTATAAACAGCTACTTCCATGCCTTGACTTGACGCTTTTTTAGAAATCGTTCCAATAATATCATCACCTTCATATCCTTCTTTTTCAATATAAGGAATATGATGAGCTTCTAAATATTCTCTAATCATTGAAAACTGACAAACAAGTTCATCCGGTGTTGGCTTTCTTGTCCCTTTATATTCTTCCAATAGCTCACTTCTAAAAGTCTTCCCTTTTGCATCAAAAGCAACCACAATATACTCAGGATTTTGTTTCAATAAACTTTCTAATCTATTAGCAAAACCATAAACTGCATTGGTTGGTACACCATCTTTATTGACCATTAAATTTCCCATAGCAGCTGTTGCATAATAACAACTAAATAACCAAAAATTCCCATCTATTACAACTAATTTTTCCATTTTATACCTCATTTACTTCTTTAACATTTTGTACCACTAAAGAAAGCTTATCTCGATAATTCATCTTTCCTTCAATACATACAATCTTATTTTTTTCTAATAATGTCTTATATCTTTGATACGTTGAAGAAAAAACGACTCCCTCAACATTTCCTGTTTCATCAAATCCTTCAATAAAACACATTTCATTTCCTTTTTTATCAACGATCACTTTGACCCTTAATAAAGATAATAATACTCTCACATTTTTTGAGACATACTCATTTAAATTTGCGACTGCAAGAATTGGTTGATTGATTTTTTGTTTCATATAAGCTAAAGGATGTTGTGTTAAATACACACCTATCGCTTTCTTTTCTAATTCTAAACGCACCATTTTATTTTCTTTAATAATTTCTAAAATAGGTGGTTCATCAATACCAATCATATTTTTTAAATGTGCATACTCTGTAATCTTTTCTAAATTAGCTTTTAAAGTCGCACGATTAAGTCCAAATTCATCAAAAGCACCCGCATCAATTAAACTTTCTAACATTAAACTCGTGATTTTCTTTCCTTCCATTCGTGAAACAAAATCAAAAATATCTTTAAACAAGCCATTCTTTTGTCTTTCTTCAACAATTGCTAGATAACCTGCCTGTCCTACATTTTTAATAGCTAATAAAGAAAAACGTAAATCACCTTCTACTTGTTTAAAATAATGTTCAGAATAATTAATGGATGGCGGTAAAATTCTAATTTGATATTTTTTAGCTTCTGCAATATATTCCATTTTATGAACATCACTATTTTGTTCATTAGAAAGAATTGCTCCATAAAAAGATAAGGGATAATTAGCTTTTAAATACGCAAGTTGATAACCAATTAAACCATACGCAATTGCATGAGCTTTATTAAAGCCATAATCTGCAAACTTTTCAATTAATCCAAAGATATATTCCGCCTGATTTTTTTCATAACCATTTTTTAAAGCACCACTTATAAATTCCTCTTTCATTGATTCCATTAACCCAAGTGTCTTTTTAGAAGTTGCTTGTCTTAATATATCTGCTTTAGCAAGTGAAAAACCAGCAATTTTTTGTGCTACTTGCATTAATTGTTCTTGATAAATAATAATACCATACGTTGATTTTAAAATGTCTTTTAAATCATCATGTGGGTATTCCACTTTTTCTTGATGAAATTTTCGAGCAATATAATGAGGAATTTGTGACATAGGTCCTGGTCTATATAAAGCATTGGCAGCTCCAATATCTTCAATACTGCTTGGCTTTAATTTTCTAAATAAATTCTTCATCCCTGGTGATTCTAATTGAAAAACACCTAACGTATCTCCATTTGATAACATCTTAAATGTTTTTTCATCATTTAAAGGAATCGTATTTAAATTTAAATGAACACCTTCATACTTTTCAATATTTTTTAAAATATCAGAAATTACAGTTAAATTCTTCAATCCTAAAAAATCCATTTTTAATAAACCAACACTTTCAATATAATTTTTAGAATACTGTGTCAATACATTTTGATTAGGACCTTTTGTTAGAGGAACCACTTCATTTAAACAATCTCCTGATAAAACGACCCCTGCAGCATGCATTGAAATATTACGTGGTAAATGTTCTACAAGATAGATTGCCGGTAAAATCTTTCGTAACATTTCTTCTTGATTGACCATACTTGCAAAAGCATAGGAAGATTCATAAACTTCTTTTACTGTTTTTCGATTTTTTCCTTGTGTTGGAATATACTTTGACATCATTTCTAATTTAGGTAAAGGAACTGAAACGACTTTTCCTAAATCTCTTAAAGCAACCTTAGGCCCATAGGTAGCAAAAGTAACAATTTGTCCAACATGTTCTTGTCCATACTTTTCTGTAACATATTTAACAACTTCATCTCTTTTATCATCTTGAAAATCAATATCAATATCAGGCATTGAAACACGCTCTTCATTTAAAAAACGTTCAAATAATAAATCATATTTTAAAGGATCAATATTCGTGATTCCTAAAACATAACTCACTAAACTTCCAGCAGCACTTCCTCTTCCTGGACCGACTTGAATATCATGTGTTTTCGCAAATCTTACATAATCAAAAACAATCAAAAAATAATCATTGAATCCCATTTTAGCAATGACTTTTAATTCTTTTTTTAAACGTTCTATATAAGTTCTAGGAACTTCTTTTCCTTTAAATCTTTTCTTTAAACCAACAATACAAAGTTGCTGTAAATAATTTTGGCTCGTCACATTTTCAGGTAAAGGATAGTGTGGTAAATGCATTTGATTGGTTTCAATAGTGACATTGCATCTTCTTAACAAATCATTTGTATTTTCTATAATTTCGCGATCAAACAATAAAGACATCTCATAAGCATCTTTTAAATACATCTGATTTGTTTGTACTTTATAATTTCGATCAATTTTTTCGCCATGGATACTTGCTTGCATTAAATCAACCGCTATAGCATCTTGTGGATATAAATAACGTACTTCATTCGAAGCACAAACCTTCACTTCTTGTAAAGTGGCAAGTGCTTTTAAACGTTCATTTAAAAATGATTGCATTTTTAAATGATGATCTTGAATACAAATATAATAATTATCTTTAAACATCTTTTTAAACAACGCAATATATTTTAAAGCCTCAGATTCTAACTCTTTTAAAACAAGCCTTTCAACAATTCCTTCTTTACATCCAGAAAGAATAAAAAGATGTTCACGATATAAAGATAATCTTTCTAATTCAATCGCTTTACGTTCACTTAAATTAATATCACTACATATTTTCATTAAATCATGATAACCAATTTGATCTTTTGCATAGAATAAAAAAGGATAAACTTCTTGATCAATAAGTACATCCCCTTGCATTCCAAAAATAGGTTTGATGTCATAATGATGACAAGCATTAGAAAATTCAATCGCACCATACATATTATTGATATCTGTTAAAGCCAATGCTTCCATATGCAATTCTTTCGCTCTTTTACATAAATCTTGAATCAAAATCGTACTATTTTGAAAACTATAACAACTATAGATATTCAATTCACCAATCATGTTGCCACCACCTTTTTCCATATTATACGCTAAATCATCCTTGATTAAAAGAATTACAAAAATGTTTTCAAAGATAATAAAATTAAAATCAAACCAACATATAAAGTTAAAAATAAATACAACATTTCAAAAAAAGAATACGTTAAAACAAGCATAACAAACAACCTATAGATATATAAAATAACTGCATAGTAATGATAACGAATCTGTAAAACACAAAATCTTCTTTGCCAAATGATAATGACAATAGATAAAAACATCGCTATAAAATGAAAAGGTAAAAATAACGAAGACAAAATAATTTGCAAAATCAAACAAATCCCTACTAGAAACTGCATTTTTTTGATTCTAATTAACATAACACCACCATTTTATTTTATGAAAAAAACAAAAAAAGAGCACTTATTTAGCATGCTCTTGTAAACTTTTTGCAAGCTGTGCTGGACAACTTGTTGGTTTTGCTCCACATTTGATGTCTTTTAAACGTTCAATAACTTCATCAACTTTCATACCCTTTGCTAGTGCAGCAACTCCTTGAGTATTTCCTGAACATCCACCTGTAAAGATAACATTTTTAACAATCCCATCTTCAACTTCTACATGGATATTTCTTGAACAGACACCTCTTGGTGTATAATCGTATTCCATTTTTATTCCTTCTTCCTATTTTCTTGTAAGTTTAGCAATTGATGTCACATATGATTGATACATATGACTATCTACTGCTTTGATCTCTTCTACTTTATAATATTTTGATAATTCTTGCAAATCTTTTGCAAGCATAGATGTTGAAGAATTCATATAAATGACTGTTTGTACTTTTCCAAGTCTTAAAGTATCCTTTAATTCATTAGAAATCCCATTGACTCCTTGAATAATCACTGTATCATACACTTTCTTTTTTGCAAAAGTAACCATTTTCTTAATTGGTTGACCATAAACAAATTTAATATTTTCTTTTCCTAATAATTTAGCATTATAAGTAGCACTTTCAATATTATCTTTCTTTTCATCAATAGCAACAACTTCTTGATCTAAATTCATTTCTAAAATACCATTTTCACAATTAATAGAAATAATCTTTTTACTTCCTTTAACCATTGTTTTAACAATCTTATTTCTAATTTCAAAAGATTCTAAATGATCTGGTAAAGTTGTTTTAACAGACATAATATATTTTTTACCATCACAAATAAATTCTTCTTTCGTATTTCCAAAAATTTTCTTATAACCTTGACTTTCAAAATCTTGATATTTAGAAGTATTAATTGACATAAATAAACCATTGACTTGTTTTAATTTTTTAATATCACTTACCACTTCATCTTTTAAACCGTCTTTCCCTGTAATAATGATGACTTGTACTTTATCTTGGAAAACACGTAATTTAATAAATCTTAAACCTGTTCTAAATTTATCATTATATGTTTTACATTGATGATTATTAAAAACTTCTTCTAATTGTAATAATGTTTGATTAATTAATGGATGTTGTTTCATACACCCTGTCATCACTGTTAAATATTTTGTTTCTCTTTGATAAATTCCAAAAGTAACTTTTCCTTTAAAATCTACAATAGGTAAATTGGCTTGTGTAAGGAAACCATTTTTTTGATTCATCCCAATAATTTGATCAATCTTAATTTGTGAACGATCTAATTCTGTATACTTCTTTAAAGATTCTTTAATTAAATCTTTTTTATGTTTTAATTGTGCTGGGTAAGCATAATGTAATAAATTACATCCCATACATTCTTTATTCGCACGACATGGATTTTTAACACGCATTGGTGAAGGTTTAATGACTCTAATTAAATCACCAAAATAATAATTTTTATTATTGTATTGTTTGGCATCAATTTCTACTTCTTCATTTAATAATGCCCCTTTAATAAAGACAATTTTACGATTAATGTAACCAATACCTTCTCCATTGATTCCCATTTTTTTTATTTCAACTGTTGTTTTCATATAGCCTCCTTAAAAAAGGAAAAGCATCTTATTGATGTTTTTCCTCTCCTTCTTCCTCTTCTTTCATTTCATGTATTATTAATCTAAGAAGTTCAATTCGATTCTTATGCATCTTTTCGATAATAATTGTAACTCCTGGAAATTCAATTTTATCTTTTATTTTAGGAACACCACTAAACTCTCCTAAAACAAGACCACCGATTGATTCAAAATCTTCCGATTCAAAATGAGTATCAATTTCATCATTGACCTCATTTAAATTTAAACTACCATCTACTAAATACTCATGATCATTGATTTTAACAATATCATCACTTGCATCATCATATTCATCATCAATTTCACCAACGATTTCTTCGACAATATCCTCAAAAGTAACAATTCCACTCATAACACCATATTCATCTAATACAATAGCAAGTGTTGCATGTTCCTTTCTCATTGAAGCAAAAACATCATTGACTTGATTAAATTCATAGACCACAAAAGTCTCTCTCATATACTTTTTAACATCAAAATGTTCTTTATCAATATCGATAAACAACAAATCTTTCATATTTAAAACACCAATAATTTCATCAAAAGACTCATCATGAATAGGATATCTAGAATACTGTGCATCATGATAAACATTCATTAATTCATCATACGTACAATCATCCGGTAAACTTTCAACATGAATACGTGGTGTCATAATCTCTTTGATTTCAGTTTCACCAAATTCAAAAACATTATGTATCATTTCTTTTTCTTCTTTTTCTAGAACACCTTCTTCATGTCCAACTGTTACAATTGTTTTCAATTCTTCTTCAGTTAAACTAGGGCCATGTTCTTGATTACCACCTAAAAGTTTAATAATAAATCCTGTAATAATATTCAATACAAAAACAACTGGTTTAGTAATTACACAAACAAAACGAATAAATGGTGCTAAAGCAAAAACTAATTTATCAGCGTTTTGAGTAGCAAGAGATTTAGGCGTGATTTCACCAAAAATCAAAATACACAATGTTACAACACCTGTTGCGATTGCAACTGTTTGTGCACCATCTCCAAAAATAGCCATAATCGTTGCTGTTGTAAGTGACGAAGCACCGATATTTACTAGGTTGTTTCCTACTAAAATAGCACTTAATAAACGATCTTGATCATCTAATAAAGACTCTACTAATTTTGCTTTTTTATTTCCTTCTTCAGCAAGTGTACGTATTTTAATTTTACTTACCGATAAAAAAGCTGTTTCACTACAAGAAAACAACGATGATAAAATTAATAAAATGATTAATGATATGATATTCATTATCTGGGCAGAATCCACTTTTACATTTCTCCTTTGATTCTATTATTGAAAATTATAATAGTATAATTACAAAAATTTGTCAATATTCCATTATTTTTGTATAAAGTTTATGTAATGATGATAAAAATCATCAATATCTTCATCATATACAACTAACACTTTTTTACCTTTGATTCCTAATTGATAATGACCAATTTCAACAACTTGATCAAAATACATTGATTTTCTTTTTTTAAATTTCTTTAAAACATTTGGATACGTATTATACCCAATTTCATCGCTACGCCATGAACCTTTTTCTTCAACGATTTGGTCAATCTCTTTATCACTTGGCATTCTTGTTTGTCTTTCACGTTCAAGAACCAATTCTTTAAAAATATTTTTTGAAACAAAAGTATTTAAACATTGATAATAACCTTCAAAAGAATAAATTGCTTCTCCATCATCTTTATCTTTACCGATTTTTTGAATAAAAGTTGTCGTATCAACAAGTAAATTTGAATTATTTTCATCTATCCTTTTATTTTTTGGCAAAGTGATCGTCATTTCTTGTTTATCTAATTTCGAAAAATCAATTTCATTATACAAAAAGTTGACTCCTACAAAAACAGCAACAGAAACAATCACTGCTATTTTCTTTTTGATTGGATTTTTAATTAAAGGAATTTTTGTATTAATAATTGTCGCAAATAATGTAATTAATATAAAATAACCCGAAAAGCTTAAAAGCGAACTTAAGTTATTCATTTTCAAGACAAATAACATTCCAATCATCAAAATAGCTAAAATATCTATAACAATGCGAACAAACCCATCTAAATATTTAAACTTTTGATAAGAATACGTTCTTTTCTTTAAAGCACGTCTCTTTAAATAAATAAACAATGCTGCAAATAGCCATAAAAAACAGCCTACATAAATAAGAAACAAACTAAAACAAACATTCAAATTTAAAAATATCGACCCCCAAGAAAAACGGTACAACCAAGAAAAGAAACTTGTAAAACCATAAAAGATCATAGCCGCAAGAATGCACATAGCAATTGCCCATGGTTTAAACATTTTTAATTTTGCCTCACATAAAACATCTTCATCACTTGATAAATCTTCCGCATCTAAATTAACATTTCGATAAATATGCATATCTTGCATACAACAAACATGTTCATATCCTAAATGGTCTAAAGTTTCTAAATAGTCATCCGTTAATGGATTATAGTCAACTTGATATTTATAAACTTGTGAGGATTTTTCAAACTTAAAAAATGAATTAACTGATACAAGATTCCATCCTTTTTTAGACATTTTATCTAGATAAGGAATTAATATTTCATCATAAAACAATCTATTTTTCAAAAATGTATACTTATATTTCATCTTCATAATCCTTTTTCATAAACAAAATAATTTGTTTTTGCATCCTTTCCTTTTCTAATTCAAGTCTTTCTTTTCCTTTTTGAGTAATTATGTATATTTTTCTTTTATTTTCTTCTTTTAATAATTGAATATATCCTATATTTTCAAAACGTGGCAACAATGCATAAAGTGTTCCAGCACCAACGCTAACATCACCTTCCGTCATTTCATTTACTTTTTCCATAATTTCTAAACCACATAAGGGCTCATATAATGAAAGTAAAATATAAAACATTTGTGGAGTTAATGTTTCAAATTCTTTTCTCGCCATTTTCTCACCTCTTTTATCGAATATCGATAAATATTTCAATCTCATTATATCGATATTCGATAATAAAAACAATATAAAAGCGGACTTTTGCCCACTTAATTTCTAACATATGCTTTAATAACTTTTATTATTTCATCATTTAAAGGTCTAATTGTATATTCTTTAACATTTGCAGGAACAATAAATGTTTCTGCATAATGTACTGTATAAGGTTCAAATTCATTTTTAGGACTTTCAATAAGTGCTGTTTGCCCTTCAACTAAATTTAACATATTAAATCCATGGTCTGTTTGATGCTTACTTGTAAAACGACGTGTTTCTATAAATTCTAATTCATGTAAGCCTGTTCTTTCTTCAAGATAATCATCTCCATCATGAATCATTTCAACATGATTTACTAAATTATCTTTAACCCAAGATGTTGTTCTATTCCATTGAATATTTTTTTCACCATCTTCAATATGAATCGGTCTAGGTAAACCATCTAACACTAGACGATCCCAATCCCATAATTTAAAAGTAAAAATATAAGGTGTAGCACTAATTTCTAAAACCATACAATTCTTAGAAGAACAATGAATTGTTCCTGCAGGTATTAAGAAATGATCATGTTTTTTAGCATGAAACTTATTGACATACTTTTCAGCATCAAATGAAATACGACCTTCTTGAGCACATTTTAAATCTGTTAACATTTGATTTTTATCAATACCTTCTTTTAAACCTAAATAGACACCACCATCATCTTTACAATCTAATAATAATAACTTTCATCTTGAGTATAAGTCATTCCAAAATGAGGTTTAATATATTCAGTTAAAGGCTGCACTTGTAAACCTAAATTTTCTCCATCAATTGTATCTAGAAAATCAAAACGAATAGGAAATTCAGCACCAAAGCGACAATAATTTTTCATTCCCATCAACTCTACTGGTTGATACAAAACCTAATCCATCGCTGGAATTTCTATACGTGTATCTCCAAATCTAAAATAAAGACTATTTTCTTCTGGAACACCATCAAAACTCCAAGCATAGTTATTTTGTTTTTCATCAAGGTCACAATTCTTTTTCATCCATTGTCCACCCCAAACTCCTGGATCAAAGTAAGGAACAAGTCTAAATGGTCGTTGAGTTGTCTTTTTTAATGCACTTCTTAAGGCATTTCCAGTAACAATTTTAGGGTTTCCTTCTTGATTACTATCAAGAAAATAATCAATATTTTCAAAAATATCCATTTTATGCTTATCAGCAATTCTCCATTCAATAAAGAAATTTCTCTTTATCTTCTTTAAAACATCTTCATCATCATTATCTTGTTTAAAATTAGGCATACCTTTTCAATATCTCAATTGAATTTCCCAACGAGCAAGATCACAATAAATCAAAGTATCACCTTTATGAATGTAACTCGCTCCAACACCATAAACCAAAACTCTACCTTTATGACTAGCAAGTGATTGATATTGAGCCAATTTTATGTCATCAATAAAATCATCCATCTTTCTATAATACATGACTCCTCTTACACGATTTTCTGTTAAAAAAGGGTTCATCATTTTATTAAGCTCATCTTTTTCATAAAATACATCTTCACTTTTAATCACGAAATCAGGTTTATAAATTTCTTTAATTAAATCAAAGATTTCGTCATCGACGCCAGGATAACAATCTACAGTTAAACAATAATTTTCTTCTTGTCCTAGATTTTCTAAATATTTTTTATTTCTGTTTTGCCTGTACAAGCTTCATTTTCATATCCACTTATATTTATTTTTGGAAATTTATCATAATTCGTTACTATCACCTAAATTCCTTTACACTTGTTATTTTATATTTAAATTATATCCCATATCATCATATGAATCTACAAATCTCAAAACATATTATTCCCCTAACATAATAACAATCGTATCTCCTTCTTCAACATACTCACCTTTTCTTGGCAATTGATCAATGACCTTATTTCCTTTACCAACAAAAGTAAAGCGTAAAGAAATATTTTGAACTTCACTTCTTTTTTTACCAATATAATTTTCTACTTTGATTGTTCTTTTATCCATTATAGAATATGATTTTTGTCTTTGAGATTTTACCTTTTTGACATTTAAAGCAGGTAAAATATCAACAAACATCTTTCTAGCGATAGGAGCAACTGTTGTTCCACCATATTGAATACAGTTTTTAGGATTATCCATTGCTACATACAAAACAATTTGTGGATCATCAATAGGAGCAACGCCAACAAAAGAGAGAATATAACCACTTCCAACATAGCTTCCATTAACCGCCTTTTGCGCCGTTCCTGTTTTACCACCAATACGATAACCATCTATATAAGCATTTCTACCTCCACCATCAGTCACGACACTTTCTAGCGCATCTCTTACTTTTTTAGATGTTTCTTCTTTAATAACCTGTCTTTTTACTTTCTTTTTAACTTGTTCAACAATTTCATTATTTGAACTGTTACTGATTTCTTTTAAAATATGCGGTTGTAACAAATAGCCACCATTGACACAAGCACAAATAGCAGTTACCAATTGTAAGGGCGTTACAGATATGCCTTGTCCAAAAGCAACGGTCGCTTGTTCAAGTTCATGAAAGTTTTTATAATCAAACATAATCCCACATGATTCTCCAGGTAAATCAATTCCCGTTTTTTCAGTTAAGCCAAAATTTTGAACATATTGATACAATCTCTTTTTTCCTAATCTCCTACCAATTTCTACAAATCCTGGATTGGATGAATTTTGTAAAACTTCTCTAAAAGTCTGCAAGCCATGCCCTCCTTTTTTCCATGATTTGATTCTTGCGCCTGAAACATATTCATACCCTTTATCATAATAAGTATCTTTATCCATATCAAATAAATTTTCATTTAAAGCACTTGAAAAAGTTATGATTTTAAAGGTTGATCCTGGTTCATAAGTTTTCCAAATAGGAATATTTTGATTATAAATATCTTTATCCTCATTTTGATAATCATTAGGATTAAAGTTAGGATAACTGGCGATTCCTAAAATCTCTCCATTTTTAGGATTCATCGCTAGTGCCCAAATACCATCTGGATGATACGTATCATAAGCATTTGATAATTCTCTTTCAATGACATCTTGAACTCTTTTATCTATGGTCAAAGTGATATTCATTCCACTTTGACTATACGTATAATGACTTGGATACATTTTTAAATTATGACTTTTAGCATCCATATAATAATCAATCGAACCGTTTTTTCCTTTTAAAAACGAATCATATTCTAACTCCAATCCTAATAATCCTTGATTATCAATTCCAACAAAACCCAAACAATGACTTAAATAATTATTTCCCGGATAATATCTTTTTGTATCTTTAATCAAATAAACACCTGATAAATGCAATCTTTGTATTTTACTTGCAACTTGATTATCAAGTTGTCTTCCTTCTGGAGAAATTCTTTGAATCGACACCTTTTTATTTAATTTTTCTTTTAAAACATTGACATCTAAATTTAAAATTTTACTTAATTCTAAAGCTGTTGTTGCTTGATCCTTTATTTGACTCGGTACAACAACCAAAGAAGCCGTTGTAAGATCTGTTGCCAGTACATTTTCACTTCGATCATATATTTTCCCTCTATTAGCTTGTACAGGAAAAGACCTTTGCCAAGACTCTAATGCTTTATCATAAATATTTTTACGATCAATGATTTGAATATACCCCACTTTAAAAATAAGCGCCAAAACAATGAGATAAATACACATTTTAATGATTTTGATCTTATTAACAGATTGTTGAAACAACATAAATCTCACCATTATAAACTATGAAAAAAAAGAGGAATCATTCCTCTTTTAAGATATTGCTACTGTTAAACTATCACCGCTATGAACAACTGTATTCTCGCCAACACTTTGAGCAGTTACATGTCCACTTGTGCCATCAATCGTTAATTGAATACCAGCAAGCGAAGCATAAGTTTGTACTTCTTTTTTAGACCATCCTATTAAATTAGGAAGTGTTATATCTTTTCCTTCTGTTTTGATAAATACTTTATCACCACTTGTCACTTTGCTTTTAGCAAGTGGATATTGTTCAATAACAGAACTTCCATTACCGATAATTTGAACACTTAATGATTTTGATTCTAATTTAGATTTTACATAATTAACAGATTGATTTGTATAGGAATCTAAAGTACAGCTTTGATCAACTGCTGTCGTATTTTTAGCATTATAGCGATTTACTACTTGAAGTGCTTCATTCATTGTTTGTTTAACAATATTTGGCATATATTGAGCATATGAATCTCCTGATTTAAAAGTTAAAAACATCACGACTTGAGGATCATCATAAGGAGCAATCCCTACAAATGAATGCATATATAAAGTTGTACTATAACCACCATTTTCAACAACTTGTCCTGTCCCTGTTTTACCAATCATACGAACATCATTATCCAAACGATAAGTCTTCCCTGTACCTTGTTCATCTTCAATAACACCTAACATTAAATCTTTTACTTGACTGATTGTATTTGTTGAAAAGATTTGTTTTGAATATTTCGGTGTTGCTTGATAGACAACTTTATTTGTTTCAGGATTGACAACTTTATCTACAATATGTGGTTGAACCGTTTTCCCATCATTTCCAAAAACACTATATGCTTTTAAAAGTTGATAAGGAGTGACCGTAGAACCTTGACCAAATCCTGTCGTTAAATATTCAAGTCTTCCAGCATTTTTTCTTGTATAAGCATTGATTGATGATGAACATGTAAGTCCATCCATTGTATCACCTTGGAAAAAGCCTAAATCATTTAATTTCTCTGTTAAAACATCTTTTGTAACATAACCTTGATCCAATAAATTACAAATAGCTACGTTACTTGAATGATACAATCCTTGATCATAAGTAATTGTACCCCAACCTTGACCACCATTATGATCTTTAATTGTGGCTACTAATTTATTTCCATAATAAACATTATAACTTCCTGAATTATAATAAGCATTATGATCATATTTACCTTCTTCAATAGAATCAGCATAAATAAATGGTTTAAAAACAGATCCACATTCAATTGTTCCTTCTAAAAAATAATTATTGAATGTTGATATATTTCTTTCATTAGGATTAAAAGATGGATAGGTTGACATTGCTAGAATCTTTCCTGTTTTAATTTCCATCACTCCAGCAGTCACAACTTCAGCACCACTTTCACTATAAGCATTAGACATCAAATAATCTAAATTTCTTTGAAGACCACTATCAATCGTTAAATAAAGATCATTTCCATTGGTTGGATCTTTCTCTCTTAAAGTTCCATCTACTAAAGCATATCCATTAGCGTCTGTTTGATAAACCTTATAACCATTTTTACCTTTTAATTGTTTATCATAAGAAAGTTCAAGTCCCATTTCTCCAACCATTTTCTTAACACTTTGATCATTATAACTTTTTGCATACCCTACAACATAGCTACAAAAATCACCCAATGGATAATATCTCGAATTAGACTCTACAAACTCTATTCCCGTAAGATTACAATCTTCTATTTGTTTTTTTACTGACGCTGATAAATTATTTCCTTTTGTCCCAAGTTCAATTTGATAACGTCCTTCATCCTTTGCTGTTTGTAATTTAGATGTTAATTCATTGACATCTATTCCTAAAATAGGACCTAGTTGACTAGCTGTTTTATTAACATCTTTAACATAAGCAAGATTTTTACCATAGCCTGTTCTTTGAGATGAAAGTACCAAAATAATTTTATACTTTTTAACATTAACAGCTACTTTTTCATGGTCACTTGTATAAATTTGCCCTCTTTGAGCATATTCAACAACTTCTTTCTTACTTCTATTTTTCGCAAAAGAGGCAATGTTCTCTTCACTGATCAAGTGTTTTCCCGTTGCCCCCAAGTATAAAATATTAACTACCAATGAAAAAATAAGAACTGCAAAAATAATACCCGTTATCTTTGCACTTTTGTATTTCTTCATTATTGCTGAGCTCCTGTTGTTGATGCTGTTGCATCATTTTGATAAGTATATCCTTTAGAAGTTGCAACTTCAGCAACACGATTGAATGAAACTAATTCTTGTTTTTGCATTTGTAAACTATCTATATCTGATTCAAGTGTGTCTATTTCATTTTGTAATTTTTGAATGGTTCTATTATATGAAGATTCAACTGATTTAACCATAATAATTCCAAAAACAAAAACAACAATTGTTACAATTAAAAACACTTGTGCAAAAGATTCAAATCCTGTCTTTCTCTTTTTCATAAAATAACCCTCTCTATAACTCTCAATTTAGCTGAATGTGCACGATGATTATGAGTCAATTCATCATCCGACGCTATAATCGGTTTTCTATTAACCAATTTAAATTTAGGTTGCATTTCTAAAGGAATAACTGGTAATCCTTTAGGAACATCTTTTAATTTTGAAACTTCATTAAATGTATATTTACATATTTTATCTTCTAAACTATGGAAAGTAATAACCGAGATTCTTCCATTTAAATTTAAAAGATCCAATGCATCTTTTAAAGCAATATCAAAAACATTTAATTCATCATTAACCGCAATTCGAAGTGCTTGAAAAGTACGTTTTGCTGGATGTCCGCCTTTTCTTCTAGCATAAGCAGGAATTGCTTCTTTAATAATATCTACAAGTTGAAAAGTTGTATCAATAGGATGTACTTCTCTTTCCTTTTCAATTTTTCGAGCAATTTGTTTTGCAAATTTTTCATCTGCATATTTATATAAAATTTCTACAAGTTGTTCATAACTATAATGATTAACAATATAATGTGCATCCAAAGATGCCTCTTGGTTCATTCTCATATCTAATCGAGCATCATAGTTATAACTAAAACCTCGAGCCCCATCATCAAATTGAGGTGATGAAACACCCAAATCAAATAAAATTCCATCTACATGTTCTACACCACGAAGATGGAGTTCACTTTTTAAATTTTTAAAATTGGATTGGATAATTGTAAATTGATTACCAATTTTCTCCAACCTTTCTCTTGCAGCTTCAATCGCATGAATATCTTGATCAAAACAATATAAATGGCCGGTTGTTAACTGTTTTAAAATCAAACTTGAATGACCAGCTCCTCCAAGTGTACAGTCTACATAGATACCATCTGGTTTGATATTCAATCCTTCAACTGCTTCATTTAATAAAACTGTAACATGGTTGAACATTCAAAATCCTCCTATAAACTAAAATCATCTAAAGATTCTAAAATATCATCATAACTATCTTGATTGTCATTATAGTATTGATTCCATTTTTCTTGCGACCATATTTCACCATGGTTTCCTGCCCCAATAATGACACATTCTTTTTCTAAGTGTGCTAAAGTGCGTAAATTTGTAGGAATGTTAATTCTTCCTAATTTATCAAATTCGCACTCACATGCACTTGAAATGGTAAAACGAATCGCTTTTCGAACTTCTTTTTTATTAGAAGGTAAAGAAAGGAGTTTCGCACAAAACGGATCCCATTCTTCTTTTGTATAAAAAGCAAGGCATCCATCAAATCCACGGGCAACATAAACAGAACCTTGACATTGATTCCTAATTTTAGATGGAATCGTCAAGCGTCCTTTTGCATCAATTGAATGCTTAAATTCACCCATGAACATCACTATCACCCACTTTTTACCACTTTTATATTCACTTTTACCACTTTATACCACCATTATATACTTTTTAAATCACTTGTTCAATAAATAGATGTGAATAAAATATAGAAGTTCACATTTCTTGTGAACTAAAAAAAGGTAAAAAAAAATCACCCTTTGGGTGATCTTCTTATTTTACTTTTACACCTTTGTAAGTTCCACAATGTTTACAAACTCTATGAGACATTTTGTATTCTCCACATTCTGGACATACAACTAAAGTTGGTGCAGATAATTTATCATGTGTTCTTCTTTTATTTCTTCTTGTACTAGAAACTCTTCTAAATGGTACTGCCATCTTTATATCCTCCTATTGTTTAAAATAATCTTTCAATTTTGCTAACCTTGGATCAATGTATTCTTCATCATTATCCTCTTGACCATCGAGTATCTTCCAACCCTTACCTGATTCCTTGATGTTAGCATCATCTTTTACGACCCTCATGGGCACTTCTAACATGATATTTGAAAATACGACAGGCGTAAAATCAACAACATCTTTCTTTGCTTCATGAACGTCTTCAAGCGGATCAGGCTTTTCAAATGAAAATACTTCCGTCGAATCGATATCAAATGGATAATCAACATCTTCCAACGTTAACGCACACGGAAGAATCATTGTTCCCTTAATATTTAAATCAACATATAATCGTTTATCTCTTGTATCAAGATTCCCGGTACCTGAGACGATGACGTCTTTAAGGCCGTTAATATGGGCATACTTTTCAAACATTTCACATGGAAAAGTTATTTCTTCTTCAAAATCAAATGTTCCTTTGTGTTTAATAATCCACTGCAAACTATACTTCATATTAATCACCTTTCCATAACCGCAAAATCTATTATATAGAAACTCACATCATAAGTCAATCTAAAAATGGCCTAAAACAACATTTTTCACTTTTTAATGAAGTTCTTCTCCATTATAACAAAAACTTTAACTAAATCAACACTATTTTAAATCATTTTTTCAACATCATTTAAAACATCTTTATTTTGCATAATTTTAATCAATTTATCAATCTTTCTTTGATCTAAAGATTGATTTGTTACTTTTGCAACCGTTTGAATAAAATCTCTCATATCTTTTTCATTATTCAAATCTTTCTTTTGTAAATCGTTTGCTAATTTAAAAATATCTTCTTTTTTCACATTTGTTTTTTTAGATACACGATCTACAAGTAAATCTTTATCTTTCATAATATCACCACTATATACTATGAAAAAAATAAATAAATGTTAAAAAAAGAGACTTAGTCTCTTTTTCTACAAATGATATGAATTGGTGTTCCTTCAAACCCAAATGCTTCTCTTAATCTATTTTCTAAGTAACGTTTATAACTAAAGTGTAAATATTGTGGATCATTTGAAAATAAAACAAATGTCGGTGGGCAAACTGCTACTTGATTAGCATAGAAGATTTTTAATCTTCCACCATTAAATGTCGTTGTTGGATTCATTAATTGTGCATCCACTAAAACATCATTTAAAACGCTCGTTTGCACTCGTTTTCTTGAATTTTCATAAGATTCTTGAATTAATGGGAAAATTTGATCCACTCTTTGACCTGTTTTAGCTGAAGTAAAAACAATACGTGCATAATCTAAATATTTAAATTGTTCATAGATTTCTTTTTGTTTCTTTTGCATTGTTTTTTCATCTTTATCAACTAGGTCCCACTTATTATAAACAATGACAACGCCTTTACCTGCTTCATGGGCATATCCAGCAACATGCTTATCTTGTTCTCTAATTCCTGTTTCACCATCAATAACAACAAGAATAACATCACTTTTTTCAATTGATGTCAAAGCTCTTAAAATTGAATATTTTTCAATATTTTCATAAACTTTACCTTTTTTTCTCATTCCCGCTGTATCTACAACACGATATTTTTGTCCATCTTTCACAAAAGGTGTATCAATGGCATCACGTGTTGTTCCTTCAATATTAGAAACAATAACACGTTCTTCCCCTAAAATAGCATTTGTAAGAGATGATTTACCAACATTTGGTCTTCCAATAATTGAAAAACTGATTTCATCTTCATTAGTTTCTTCATCTTGTAAATCTAATTGATTAATAATTTGATCTAATAAATCTCCAATTCCAATCCCATGTGAACCAGAAACAGGAATAGGATCACCAACACCTAATGCATAAAATTCATATATATAATCTCTAAATTGATTATCATCAATTTTATTAACAACTAAAATAATTGGTTTTCTTGATTTTTGTAAAAGACGTGCTACATACTCATCTTCTTTAGTAATACCTTCTCGACCATTAACAACAAATACAATAACATCTGCTTCTTCAATTGCAATTTCTGCTTGCATTTTAATTTGTGTTGTAAAAGAAGCATTTTCTAATTCAATACCTCCTGTATCAATTACACTAAACTCTTTTGTAAGCCATGAAGCTTTAGCATAGATACGGTCTCTTGTTACACCTGCAACATCTTCAACAATTGAAATTCTTTCTCCAACCATACGGTTAAAGATTGTTGATTTTCCAACATTAGCACGACCAACAATTGCAACTACACCTGCCATATTATTCCTCCCTTGTTTTATTAATTAAAGTTAACACTTGATCAACAACTTCTTCTAACGTCATATTCGACGTATCAAGTTCAATTGCATCATCCGCTTTTTTAAGTGGCGAAATAGCACGATGCATATCTTGATAATCTCTTTGTTCAATTTCTTTTTTGATTGTTTCTAAATCAGCCTCTAAGCCTCTTTCTTTATTTTCTAAATAACGTCTCTTCGCACGTGTTTCTACACTTGCTATTTGATAAATTTTTAAATCTGCATGTGGTAAAACAACTGTTCCAATATCTCTTCCATCCAAAATAACATTCCCAGTTTCAGCCATTTTTCTTTGCTCATCAACTAAAAATGTTCTTACCGCTTGATATTTAGAAACACAGCTAGCTCCAAGTGAAACTTCATCTGTTCTAATTTGAAGGCTAACATCTTCATTATTTAAATAAACTTTATTATCAGCTGTAAGACGTATTTGAATATTTGAAATTGCTTGTTCAACAGCTTGTTCATCATTTAAGTCAATGTGATTTTTTATACAATAAAATGCAACAGATCGATACATTGCACCCGTATCAATATAAATGAAATTTTCCTTTTTAGCAACCATTTTTGCAATTGTACTTTTTCCTGCAGCACTAGGCCCATCTATTGCAATTGAAATTTTTTTCTTCATAAAATAAACACCCTCCTAAAAAAACTAAGGTCTTCCTTAGTTAAAAAAAACTTTGATATAAGATAACTCCAAGTAAAGCAATGAAAATAATGACTAAAATAACAATAATGACATTCATAACTTTAACAACTTTACTTTCACCTTTATTTTCAATAATCTCTTCTTCATCTTCAATAAAAGTATCATTTTCTTCAATATCTTCTACTGGATTTTCTTCTATCGTTTCAACGATTTCTTTCGTTTCTGTTATTTTTTCAGCTTGTTTTTCTTCTACTTCTTCAGATTCTTGTTGTAAAAATTCTTCTGCTTTTTTCACATCTTCTTCTGGTGACATCGCAGCTAATTTTTCCATAAAAGTCATTTTTTCTTTTGGCTCTTCTTCAACTTTATTATTTACAAACATTCCTTTAGCAAATTCTTGTGTGGCATAGCTTTCAACTGAATCTATCTTAATTGTATTTTTTTCAGGTTCTCTAATTTTACTTAAAATATCCATTCTTGTATTATATTGATCTTGTTTACCAACACTTTCTTTCGCACTTTTAAGAGCTTTATCAAGTTCAGCTGAACCTTCTTCTCTCATTTGTTCAAATGTTTTAGTTTCTGTTAAAGTATCTTCTAAATTTACTTCTTTTTCTTCTTTATCCTTTTTCATAAATGACAAAAAATCATCATCGTCACCATCATTTTGAACTGGTTCTACATACTTTTCTTTAGAAATGCCAACTTCTTCCTTAAGTCCATCTCTTAATTCTTGGTATTTTTTTACTCTTGAATACGTCATTTTCCCACCATCCCTCGCCATTATAACATAATAATCACTATAAAAAAATAAAAGAAGCCTAAGCTTCTTTAATATATTTACTTTTAAATCTTTTTTCAACCGGTCTTACAAGATAATAAACAATTCCTGTAATAATTCCTTTAATAAAATTAAAAGGAAAATAAATAATAAAAATAGCTTGTCCATAAGGTGATAAAAAAGATAAAAATTTCGGAATTGAAATATTTGAACCATATTGTTGATTAAATGCTTGAATATCAACTGCAAAAGGTAGATTTGTATACCATGTCGGTTTTTGCATTAAATAAGTAGGTGTCACAAAGAAATAATTGATGACAAACATAATAAAAGCAAAAACAAGCATCGTTAAAACCATATCTAAAAAATAATTCTTTAAATTCTTTTCTGGATCAATTTTTCGAGCAAGCAATGAATATGTTACACAAATTGATAACGATGCAATCAATGCTGCAATTTGCCCAATAGCCATTGGTCCTACAGGTCCTTTAAACAAAATAGAAACAACAAATTTACAAATACAGACAAACAATGCTGGTATAAATCCTAAAGTAGAAATTGCTACAAGAACAACAATTTCTGATAAATCAAGATTTAACCAAGGAGCAAAGGGATAAGGAATCTCAATGAGATTTAAAATCATCCCAAGTGCAGCCAGCATTGCTGCTAAAACCATTTTTTGTGTCTTAGTACTTTCCATAATAGTTCTCCTTTAAAATAAAAAATATCATGAAAATACTAATCTCCATGACTAAAAACATTATCTAAAAAAATGTCTTTCTTCCATCTAGACTCTCACTATCGGTAAAGGAATTGCACCTTTTCTGCATCTGCTCGTGGACTATCACCACCGGTCGGGAATTTCACCCTGCCCTGAAGACTTTCTTTTCATATATATATTAGCACTTCAAAAAAAAGAAATCAAATCATATGATTTCTTTAATCGTAAGGTTTATATTCAACTGTTTTCTTTTTAAAATCAATAAACAATTGAAAAGCCTTTCGATCTTCATCTTCATCCCAAATTTCCACAAACTCAGGAGTCACTTCGATCAAAATTTCACTATCAACGTGAGAATAAGCATTATAACTTTGCCATAAATACTCTTTATATTTCTTTTCAAAAACTCTTCCTGGTTCATCAACGACCAATCCTTTATTAACAGCAATCCCTTCAACTTGTGTCCCATTAAAACACATTGCAACACGATTATTTTTAAACAACTGCTGTGTCTTTCTAAAGTTCTTATCTGTCTTAAAATAGATTTTATCATTATAAAAAAGACAACTGACATTTCTCACCATCGGATAATTATCCTCGCAACTGGCAAGTGCCATAATTTTCCAATCTCCCATTTTTTGTTCCATAATTTTTTTAGCTTCTAAAAATTCCATCTTATTTCCTCCCTATATAATTCCTTGATATCCTAAAACAAATAAAATCATTGTCACTAAAACAACACCTACGACAAAGACATAACCTTTATAAACACTTCCTTGTCGATTTGATTTTTCAACCAAATGACTTCTTCTTAATATTTGAACCACTGGTTTATATAAGAAAAAGACAATGGCAGCATTCATCGTTGCTTTAATTAAATTAAAAGGTAATATTCCTGGAAGCAACATTGGTACAATAGCACTTCTTGGCATTCCATAATAAATAGGTGTAATGATATAATTCCAAATAAGCATAGATATTGTTGTACACATAACACCTAGAACAAGTCCTAAAATAGCTCCTTTTTGATTATGTACTTTTTTATATACAAAAGCAGCCATACAAGCAAAAGAACACGTTGAAACCATATTCATCAAGACATCTAAAATATTGCCTCCCTTTAACATGATTTCAAAAATTGAACAAATAAAACTCATTAATAATGATGTCATTGGTCCATAAATAAATCCCCCAATAACAATTAAAATATCCTTGGGATCATACCTTAAAAAAGATACCGCTGGAACAATTGGAAATGAAATAAATACATTAACGATCATTGCCATGGCACAAAGCATCCCTACTGTTGTTATTTTCTTTGTACTCATTTTATATACCTCCTTTAACAAAGAAAACGCACCTAAAATAATCTTCTAGGTACGTTTTTGTATATAAAAGTATTACAAAAAACACTTCTTTCATCCAGACTATAACTGTTGCTACTGGAATTTCACCAGTTCGGCCATCTTTAGCTCGCGGAGTTTACCGCCAGTAGAGAATTTCACTCTGCCCTGAAGTATTATTTTATTGCTTCTTTATTATATAATAATTTTTCTTATTTTTAAAGGTCTATCAAACCATAATGTTTTAATGCATAGGTGATGCCATCTAGCGAAATATAACAAAACTACTGAAGACTTTAAAAGAAATTATAAAAAATTGAGTCCAATAGAAAAAAACAAACCTATTCTATCTAATTTTAAAATCAAAACTAGTAGTCTTCAAATCAAAAATAAATGAGAACAACCATATCATCATGATTGTTCCCTGAATTATTTAGTTACTCTTTATTATTCTTTTCTTATTTCTTTTTTATAATTGCTATCTGTTTTTCAGATTTGATTGTACATTCTGCCTTAATCGTTTTTGTTCTATACTCTTCATCTTTTTTCTCCCATAAACCAGATATAACAATTATTCCTGTATGTCCCGTATCATAAAACCTACTATACTCTTTTTTAAATAAATCCTCATCTTTAAAACATAAACGCAAATAGTACTTATTATTAGGTAAAAATGGAAAATTCATTATTATTGTCTTTTCTTTTTTATCAAAGCAGTAGAAATTACATTCAACTAGATGATACCCATCAATACCATCTTTATAATCTGAATAACTTCTTACATCTGCCAATATATTTTTTATTTTTACTCCATTATAGCTGTCATTTGGTGGAGTATTTGTAGCCATTTTATATATTTCTTTAATAGTTTTTAATGCTTTTTCTCCACCACTCGTGCTTTTCCCTTTTTTTGGCGAAGATTTTCCAGTTGGCTTTGTACCTGACGGTTTTGATTCTAAATTCATTAACACTTCTGGAAAACTAAATAATTTTTCATCATATTTGCTATTATCAAAATGATTATAAATAGACCCGCAACTTCCATTATGAGATGGTTTACCCGATGCTTGAAAATACGCAAAATTCGGGTGTTCAGGATTATGTATAAACATTTTTGCATTGCAGCTTGGATTTTTACAATAACAACGTACACCTTTATATTTTATAATATCAGAACTATCAGCATAAATTATTTTTGTTCTTCCTGTATCTTTATATGCATAATTCATTATCCTTTTTCTCCTTTTTTCTTCTAATATATTATTTGAATTTTTAAAATTTTATTTGTTATGTAATGGATCAAAAAATTATTTCCGTATCATAACTGTTTTTGTTAATATTTAAACATATATTTATTATTCTACATTTGTTGAATAAATAGGTTAGGTCTTATTTCTAATTCAACTATTTTCACTTTGTTAACTAATTTTCAGGTTATAACAACACGCATTTCCCAGTCGAAAAATATGTATCTTCTTTTTGCTTTAGCATTTTTGAAATAGAAATAATAGGTAATGTATCAATTCGTTGGATCATAGCATCATATTCTTTAGCCTCGTCTTCATTATCAAGGTCTAAGTGTTCAGATTTTTCAATTGCTTCAGAAAAAGGAATGTTGAAATTCATTTTGTAAGCATCGATACATTTGTATTCTGAATTATAAAATTTATCTAGACCTAACCAGATGAAACCGTTTTTTATATTTTTAGTATTTAAATTTTTATTAGTTTGGGTTAGTGCATACAAACTAAATGATAACTCTAATTGGTAGTCACCGTCTTCTATTTTATAATGAGTTGAATTAGCTTTACTCAACCTTATTCCAAATACTTCCGTTCCATTATCATATTGAGGATGCCAATTTTTTTCGGCTGAATGGTCTATTAAAACATTTCCAAAATATTTTTTTATATTCTTTTTTAAATAATCATATTCATCTTTAGCTTCTTTATAAGATAGGGTTTCTTTAATTTTAATAAACGAAACTTTTGCACAAGCTGGTAAATCATCATACATCCCACCTGTCTGGTCTTTATTTTTATAATAATCATTAATGATTTGGATTCCAGAAGGCGTACTATCTAATGAATGTTCATTAGGAATATTATTCAACCAATTGTATTTATTATAATAGGTTTCTGCAATATCTTGGCAAAATTCTCCTGTTAATTTATCAGCATTAATATTAAAATCGTCATCTTTTGGAATATTTTTAGCTTCTTTGAAATTCTTTTTTTCAATTGATTCTACAGAGTATTTATCTTCTTTTTTTGAAAAGATAGATGAAATTGGATTTTTAGAATTTGAATCTGATTTATCTAAGTTTGATGAGCATCCAGTTGCAGTTGCTAATAAAAACATAACACACATCATAGTTAATAATTTCTTTTCCATAACATTTTAATAAGTGGCTACTCAATGAGCGAAGATTATTTTTTTACACCATCCTTGTTATTTAGCCACACATTTCTGTTCTTCCTATACATTAATATATCAATTTTTTCTAAAAAAGACAAAAGAGGAGCATAAATTTCCTCCTCTACACTATTACTGTATCATAGAGTTTTGAAAAAACAAAAAAATTAATAAAAAGTTATAATTTTATTAAAAATGTTTGTTTTTTATGTTATAAGAGATTTTTATAAAAAAGATTGCAAATGAAAAGGCCTCTTTAGAGATCTTTTCTTATTCGTTTGTGTATACCATATAATAATATTCTAACATTTTCTTTAAAGATTTTTCTGTAATTTTATTGTTTTTAGTTTTTACATCTAATGTATCAGCGCAATCCTTAATTGTTTTGTTGGTTGCTTTAGATGAGTCTAAAGAATAATCATAAATGGCAGAATATGCGGTTTCTTCACCGTTTGCAGCCATAGCTTGTTCTTTTGTTAATTCGTCTCCCATTGTTAAAGTAACCGAATATCCTTTTTTAGAAATTTTTTCTTCTTTTTCTCTTTCTGTTTTCCAATTAGGAATTTCAGATTCACTTATGTAGTATACTTTTCCATCATTAGCATCTGCTGTTTTATCTCCATCAATAGGTGTTTCGCCACTCACTTTATGGAAATTAAGTGTATAAACATATCCTTCTTTATCAACAGTATACTCAATTGTTGTACCTTCTAAATTAGAACTTTTGAAATCTTCTGGAACATTCATAGTTCCCTTAACAGTAATTAAATCTTTAGTATCTACTGTTTCAGAAGTTGAAGTTGTATTATCATCTACTTTTTTATCATTTTTAGAACTTGTAGAACTACTTGAACATCCACATAGCATTACTAAGACAAGACATACTGGAATTATTTTTTTTAATTGCATAATTTTCTCTCCCATTTTTTATTAATATTTAAACGTATAACTATTATAAAACATATTTATTTATAATTCTACATTTATCAAATATTTGCTTTATTCTAATCATTTTTTATACTTACTATGTCCCTATATGAATTTAAAGTTTGTTGTGTAATTTTTCCTTGTAATAATCTTTGATCTATATTATCACAATATTTTACAACTTTGTTATTATCAATAATAAAAACTACAGGTATATACATTACTGTTTTATCTTCTAAAAAATTCCTTAAATAATATTTAAGTTCATCATTTAAATTGTCTTTGCCATTATATTTTGAATCATGTACATTTATGTAATATGCATATAGTTTCTTTTCTTTTAATACATAATTAAGAATTGGAACAACATTTTGACAACTATAGCATGTGGGATTTCCTATATAATACACTCCATTTTTTACTTTGTTATTCTTTGTCATATTGATAAAATCTAATAATTTCATTTTTGAAAAAGCAGGTTTTTTATCATTTAATCTTTTATACTCATTCATATTAGCTCTATTTGGAACTTTCATGTTTATGTTATTTAATATATTTATATTGACATAATCATTCTTTTTTTGAAACATACTAAATATAATAAAACAACATAAGATTACTAATACAAATAATTTAATCTTTTTTATATATCTTTCACTTTTTTTCATTTATTTCTTCAATTGTCCCATATTTTCTTCAAAAATTTTTTGTAAAAAAGAAGCATCAACCGTTCTAAGAGATTTTGATACTAACAAACCATTTGGATTTGCTTGAATATCATTTTCTAACGATTTAACAAGTTTTTCATTGCTATTCCCTTTTTCATATTTTAACAACATTAAATCTGCTTCTGATGAATATTTCGTTAAGTATGTATTTTTAGAAAAATTACTTGAACCAATTAAAATTGCAACAACTTCTTCATCAACTAAAAAATATACCATCTTTCTATGGTCTTTTTTATCCTTTGGATTCAAATTTATAGATGTTTGATATTTTTTTATTGCATCATCAACTGCACTTCTTCCGCCTTTTGTATATTCGCTTATAGTCCCAATATTATATTTTCTTACTGTACCAAAGCATGCGCTTACTATTTTCTCTGCTGTGTCCTTTGATGAACTATAACACGCCCCAGCTATATAGATGTTATTTATTTCTTTATTACATGTTAAATATGCATTAACAAATTCTGCCAAATTTTTAAATGGAATCCCATTCAAGTAACATGGTCCATTAAAAAAATAAACATCTTTATCTAAAAAAATTGAATACACTTGCATATAAATCACCTCTATTTATTTTTTACTATCTATACTATTACTTTATCACTGAATTTTATTTTTTCAAAAAAATAATGAAAAAATATCCATTTATAAAAAAAGACTTGTTAGCCAAGTCTTCCTAGATCAAACCATAATGTTTTAATGCATAGGCAATACCTTCATCATCCACATCTTTTGTCACAAAATCAGCAATGCTTTTTAACTCATCTCCCGCATTTCCCATAGCTACGGCAAGAGAGACATGTTGCAACATTTGCATGTCATTTCCCCCATCACCAAAAGCCATCGTATCTTTTAAATCAAGACCATAATATTCTAAAAATTTATCAATTCCTAACTGTTTTGTTCCACCTATTGGTGAAATATCACAAAAAGTTGGATGCCATCTTGCTGAAATACAATGAGGCATATGACTTAAGATTTCTTTTTCTTCATTTTCATCAACAAAACACATAATTTGATAAATCGATTTATCAATGACATGACTACAATCTCCGGCAGGATGATCATCATTATGAGTAATAGCATGAATTGCATCAACACGCTCATCACGATAGTTGAAGTATTTTGTATTTTCTTCTGTAAAGCCACAAGGAACTTGATGATCTTTTAAATAATCTAATAAAGCTTGTAGATCTTCTTTTTTGATTGTATTTGAATAAATAATTTGATTATTTGTATAACAATATTGTCCATTTAACGTAATATAACCATCAAAAGGAAAATCATTTAAAACATCTAATCCATCTTTTCCTCTTCCTGTTGCTATAAAAAGCTTGATTCCCTTTTCTTTTAACTTATATAAAGCATCAAATGTAGATTTAGGAATCTGATGATTTTTAAAACTGACAAGTGTTCCATCGATATCAAAAAAAATTGCTTTTACCATATTATATACCTATATCTTTCATATTTTTTAAACGTTCTAAATAGCGTTCAATACGTTTTAATTCTTCACCGCTTACTCTTTTAGCAGAATAATAATATTCAACAGAACTTTCCAAATTTTCTAATTCAATATTTTTCATTAAATAATTAATTGTTCCTCTATTACCATCTAATAAATGGACATGCGGTAATAATTGATGAAAACTATCTTTAAAATAATTAAAATGTGTACATCCTAAAACAAGAGAACCATACTCTTTAAAATCAAATTTCGAAAGTGCCTCTTTTAAATAAGCAAGTACTTCATCACTATTAAACTCTTGTTTTTCAGCAAAGCGGACAAGTTTTGGTAAAGCAACCAAATCAACTAAATGATCTTTATCAACTCTTTCTACCAAGTCCAACATCTTTTTACCTTTAACTGTAATTGGTGTCGCACACACCAATACCTTTTGATTTCCATATAAATCAACTGCTTTTTTTACTGCGGGTTCCATTCCAATGATAGGAATATCATATTTTTTTCTCATCAAAGCAACTGCTGCACTGGTTGCTGTATTACAAGCAATGACAATGGCCTTACAATCATGATCAATCATAAATTGAATAATTTCATCTACATAGCCAATGATCTCTTCTCTTGTTTTTTCCCCATAAGGAACATGTTTTTCATCAGCATAATATATAAATTGTTCATGAGGTAAAAGTTGCATTGCTTCATATAATACTGATAAGCCACCTATTCCTGAATCAAAAATACCTATTTTCATATAATTCCTCTTTCAATCATTCTACATTAATTATAAAAAAAGATATTGCGTTAAGCAATATCTATTTTTCTTGAAGCGTAACTTCAATTGTTTTTTCTGTGCCACTACGATTAACAACAACTTTTACTTTATCTCCTGCTTTATGTGAGTAAAGTGCTGTTAAGAACGATTTATAAGTAGTAATATCTTTACCATCTAATTTAACAATAACATCACCTTGTTGGATTCCAGCTTTACTTGCAGCACCATCACTTGTTACTTTAACAACATAGATACCTTCATCAACAGATACTTTAACACCATATCTTTGAAGTTCATATGAAGAATAATCATTTAAAGAAACACCTGAAATACCGATAACTGGATGAGATACTTTACCATTTGTACGAATTTGTTCTGCAACTGTAATAACATCATTAATAGGAATCGCAAATCCCATACCTTCAACGCTTTCATCAGAGAACTTCATGTTCGTAATACCTACAAGTTCACCTTTCATATTAACAAGCGCTCCACCACTATTACCTGGGTTGATAGCTGCATCTGTTTGGATAACATTCATATCCCAATCATCAACATTATCATCATTTAAATCAACAGAAACTGTACGATCTGTTGCTGAAACAATACCTTGAGTAACAGTTCCTGAATATTGAATTCCTAATGGTGAACCAATCGCTAAAACTGTTTCTCCTTTATCTAATAAATCAGAATCTCCTAAATCAATAACACTTACATCAAAGCTTGGTTGACATCTCAAAATAGCGACATCACTATATTCATCACTACCTACAACTTCTGCATCTACATATTCATTATTTGAAAATACAACTTGTACTTTGTTTGCACCATCAATAACATGGTGATTCGTAATAATATAGGTATATTTACCAGTTTGATCATAAACGACCCCACTACCACTTCCAGATTGTGTTTCACTCGAAGAACTTGAATTATCACCAAATCCAAAAGCATTATTTGTTGTATTTTTATAAACAACAACTCCTACAACACTATCACTCGCCTTTTCTACAACACTTGTTGTATCTGTTTTAACATCATAATTGACTTGTTTTACAGTTCCTTTATTTGTAACGGTCGTTGTACTATCATTCGATGATGACATCATATTATAAAAAACATAGCCATTCATTACAAAGGAACAGACAATAGCAACTACTAATAAAATTTTTACTATTTTTTTCCATTTCTTTTCTTTAGGTTTATCTTCATCAACTAATATAAAATTATTGTTATTATCTTCGTTCATAATATTTCCTCCTTTTGATGCTATTATCATAAAAAATAAATATGTCTAAATTATATCCTCATTGTGGGAAACTTTGGGATTTATAGGCAACTTGACAGTAAAAGTCGAACCTATCCCTAAAGTACTTTCAACATCGATCGTTCCTTGATTCAATTCGACGATTTTTTTAACAATACTTAAACCAAGTCCCGTTGATATCTTTGAACTTCTTGATTTATCTACTTGATAAAAACGATCATAAATATAATTCAACTTATTTTTAGGTATACCCATTCCTTCATCTTGTACACTTAAAACAAACATATTATTTTCTTTTTTAGTTTTAATTGTAATAACACCCTCATTAGAGTATTTAATTGCATTAGAAATAAAATTACTTAAAATTGTTTTAACCGTTGAATAATCTAAAATAACAGGTTTTTCTATTTTATTATGATAAATAAGAGAAATATGTTTTTCTTTAGCCATTGGCTCAAATAAATCAATACTTTCTTTAACAACAGCTTTGACATCTAATTCTTTAAAATCCAATTTAACTCTTGTTTGATCTAATCGTGATAATTCTAAAATATCATTAATGATATTTTGCATACGATAACTTTCTTTCAACAAGATATCCATAAACTCTTGAAATATTTCTGGTGAATCTAAACCATCCCTTTTTAATATTTCTACACTTCCAATAATAGCTGACATCGGTGTTTTAAGTTCATGAGAAACATCTGACAAAAATTGTTTTTGCATATCTTCAATTTCTTTCATTTTAGAAACGTCTGTAAATAAAACAATCGTTCCATCAAAAATAAGATGTTCTTTATCAGAAAAAACAGGTGAAGATTCTACTTGATAATATCTCGACTGTATTTTTACAACCGACGATAACGGTCTTTCAAAAACATAGCATTGATCTACTAAATCAAGCATCTCACCTACAAATATATCTTTATAATATCTTCCTTTTAAATGTGGTATTTCAAAGCCTTTTCTAAAACTTTGATTGGTAAAAGCTATTTTCCCTTCTTTATCAATAAATAACATCGGTAAATTCATTGATCGAATCAATTGACTTAATATCTTTTCATGATATTTATTTTCAATTTCTACTTCCTTTATTTCATTATCCTTTTCTCTTTGAAAAAAACGTCCCATTCGTTGATAATGACTTTCTAATTGATAAGCATTGATTGCACATACAAAGATAAAAAGAAGCATGATATAAAGACTGTAAGCCTTATTAAAATAACAAAGTAATAAAGCAACAACTCCCATCAATACAACTTTCAAATAACTTTTAGTCATCTTTTTTCACCAACTTATATCCAACTCCCCTTACAGATTTAAAAGAAACTCGACTTTCTTTTAACTTTCCTTTTAATTTAAAAACATGAACATCAACAATACGTGTATCTCCATCATATTGAAATCCCCATATAGACTGTAATAAAGTTTCTCGAGAAACAGCTTCTTTAGGATGTTCCATAAACATTTTTAATAAATCATATTCTACTTTTGTTAGAACAATAACATGATTATCAATTGTCACTTCTCGATTTTTAGTATTCATCATAACATCTTCAAATTTAATTTCATCTAAAAAATGTTTATGATGTCTTCTTAAATGAGCTTCAATTCGCGCTATTAAAACTGCTGATTGAAATGGTTTTGTTAAATAATCATCTGCCCCTGCTTCTAATCCTTTAATAATATCTTCTTGTTCACTGCGTGCCGTTAATAAAATAAGTGGTTTAACATAATCATTTTGTCTTACTTCTTTAATAATAGAGACACCATCTTTATATGGAAGCATCCAATCAATCAAAACAAGATCATAATCATTTTCTAAAATCTTCGAAACAGCCTCTTTTCCATCATATAAACTATCTACTAAATAACCTTTTTTTCTAAGTTCATAGGCAAGTATCTTATTGATGGACATATCATCTTCAATTAATAATATATTATTCATTATTCCCATCGTATCTTTCTATTATTCTTTGAACAACAGGGTGTCTTACGACATCCATCGCTGATAAATGAATAAATGAAATTCCTTTGACCCCTTCTAAAATATCTAATGCACGAATAAGTCCAGAAGTTGTATTTCTTGGTAAATCGATTTGTGAAATATCTCCTGTTACAATCATTTTTGATCTGAATCCTAAACGTGTTAAAAACATTTTCATTTGATTATCTGTTGTATTTTGCGCTTCATCTAAAATAACATAAGCATCTTCTAAAGTACGACCTCTCATATAAGCAAGAGGTGCAATTTCAATAACACCTTTTTCCATAAGCTTTTCAGTTTGTTCAACACCTAACATATCGTATAAAGCATCATATAAAGGGCGTAAATAAGGATCTACTTTTTCTTTTAAATCTCCTGGTAAAAATCCCAAATTTTCTCCTGCCTCAACAGCTGGTCTTGTTAAAATTATTTTTTTAACTTCATTATTTTTTAAAGCTGCTACTGCAAAAACAACAGCTAAATAAGTTTTTCCTGTTCCCGCAGGTCCTATTCCAAAAACCACATCATTATTTTTTAAAGCATAATAATAACTCTTTTGTCCTAATGTTTTAGGATAAATAAGTTTTCCATTATATGTTCTAGCTATTTTTATATGATAAAGTTCAGATAATTGATCCAACTTATCTTTTTCTACAAGTTTTTGAGCATAAATAACATCTCTTCTTGAAATAGAAACCCCTGAAACAATCAGTTTTAACAAAGAATAAATGACTTTTTTAGTTTTTTCAATTTGTTGTTGACTTCCAACAATTGACATTTCATCTCCTCTTAAAGAAATTTCAACTTGAAAATGATCTTCTAAAACTTCTAAATTTTCATCTTTTACTCCAGATAAATTAACAAGTTGTTCAATGTTATAAGCTTCTAACTTAACAATTTCTTTCATGAATCCTCCCTAATTGCAATATCCTCTATAAAAACATATTGCATCTTTAATACATATTTCTTCTCTATTATATCATATGATAGTACTTTTTCCCTGTCAATTTTTACATCCTTTGGTAATTGACTTCTTATTTTAAAAAGCAAATACGCAAATATATCTTTATCTTTAACATTTGATGACGAAGCCTCTATATATTGATAAGTATAAGCTTCTACACTTCCTAAAGTAGGAATCATTTTTATTTGTTGTTTCGTATCTTCAATTTGATGTGAAATCAAAACATCTCCTTTTTTTACATACTGATTCACTTTAACTAAAACATTTCCTTGTTTGACATCCAATTGACGAATAACCCCATCTTTTTTAGCGATATAATCTTGATATTTTAAGACCGTCTTTTGATTATGACTAGCGGGTGTATATTCAACATGTAAAACACTTCCCTTTTGATAAACATTTAAATAATCAATTTTGCTTTGATATTTTCTTTTTAAATGATCATAAAGTTTATTGATTTGAGGATAAGTCAATTTAGGATGCATCATTTGTATTTGTTTATTGAGGTCTTTTTGAAGTTGATTGTTCACGATAGAAAGAGAGCCTGTTATTTTATAGTCATAAATATAATGTGGTAAAATAAAAAGTGTGCTTATAAAAGCAAGTGTAAAAATGATTTGTGGAAATTTAAAGATAAGAAATAAATAATGAAGTAGGCCTATACTTTTTTGAATAGGTAAATGCATAGAAGATGTGATATATCTTTGATAAATAGGAACGTAAAATGAATAACGTAATGCATCAAGTTGATGTAAATGAAAAAGTGTGAGCTGATGTTTTTTGGTTTCTTTTAAAAATGAAACAATATCATTTGTTTCAATAACAATATAATCATAGCCTAAATTCATGAAAATATAATTGATGTAAACTCACCCATTAACATAATTTCATCTTGACTATAGTAACGTATTTCAATATTTTTTCCTTTTATTGAAATAATTTGTTGATTCATTTTACATTCAAAAATCGTTGATTCTAATGTAATAATCAACTGATAATGTTTAATTAAAATTCTATTTTTTTGTATACAAAGCATTCTATCACCTATTATAAGCTATGATATTTCCTTTTCATTATGTATAGAATTTTATGATTCGATCTTTTTATAACATCAAAAAAGTCAACTTGTAATGTTGACTTTACTTATTTTGATCTTTTCTTCTTAATAATTCATTTCGATAAACAACGAGATCTTTATAAATATCACTTAATGTTGAAAAAACCCATTCTACTCTTTCATCAGGAATACGATTTCTATAAATAGAGTCTAATTCATGATGAAATTGTTCATGAACTTTCAAAGCTTCTTTCCCTTGATCTGTTAATCTTAAGTAATAAATACGTTGATCTTGAGTAGATTTTTCTTTAATAAGAAAACCTTTTTCTACAATTTTTTTAACAGCTGTCGTAAGAGTTCCAAGTGTTACATTCAAATGATTCGCAACAGCTGACATTGAGGGACTTGATTCTTTATCAACAGCTTCTAAAACATGCATTTCAGACATCGAAAGTTGTTTAAAAGGTCCTTGTTTTAAATATAATTCCTGTATATCCATCGCAATATTAAAAACATCAACAACTGTTTCTATCGTATCTACTCTTTGTGTCATCTTTTTCTCCTTATTACTCTTCGTATTTTCTAATATACTGATAACCGATACCACCAATACCCATATGAGCTCCAACTACAGCTGGTAATTCTCTTACAAGTATTTCACATTCTCCAATTTGTTCAATCAATTTTTGTTTCATTTCTAATGCTAGTTCTTCATTTAAAACATGTTCGATTGCAAAAACATAATCCTTATTGTTAACCTTACATTCATTGACCATGTGATCAATAATTTTTAAATTTGCTTTTTTAGTCGTTCTTACTTTACCAAAACTATCAATTTTACCACCTAAACTATAGTTTAATTTCATAATTGGTACAATTTTTAAAAGCCCAGCTAACGCTGCAACAGCAGGAGTAATACGTCCTCCCTTTTTTAAATGCTCTAAATTAGGAACCATAATAATCGTTGCTGAATCTTCTACAAGTTTTTCTAGAATATCTTTTATTTCTTCTGGTGATTTTCCCTCACGAGCAAGTTTTGCTGCAACTTCTACAAGATATTTTTGATTACTCGCTGTTCCTTTTGTATCCACTAATGTTACTGGCATTTCTAACATATCACACGCAAGCTTCATTCCATTCATGGTTGAAGAAAGTCCTGTAGCGATAGGTAACCCAATAACATGACTATATCCTTGATCTTTGATTTTTTGAACTGCTTCTTGCAGTGAACCTGTTGATGGTTGAGAAGTCATCACCATAATATCGTCTTTTTCCATACGTTTAAAAACATCTATACTATGAATTTCAATATCATCTAAATAACTTTTACCTTCCATAGTGATTGTTAGTGGTGCAATAAATATTCCTTCATTTTCTCTTGAATCTACAGGAATTTGACATCCACTATCCGCTAATATAGCAATTTTTTCCATACTCTCCACCTCTTCCTCATATAATATAACAAATTATGGATTATTTTTAAAGTTTTATGTTATCATAAAAGTCGGAAGGTGAAAAAATGAAATCTATTGAAAAAATAACTGAACACACATTAGTCATTAAAAAATCAGAGTTTATTTGTACGCTCATTCCTTTAAATGATGAAGAAAAAATCAATGAAACTATTGATTATTATAAAGAAAAATATAAAGATGCTACACATAATTGTGTTGCCTATCTTGTAGGTACAAAAGAAAGAGCCAATGATGATGGAGAACCATCAGGTACTGCAGGTCTTCCAATGCTCAATGTTTTAAAAAAACAAGAACTCAGTAATATCATTGCAATTGTTACAAGATATTTTGGAGGCATTAAATTAGGAGCTGGAGGTTTAACACGCGCCTATAGTCAAGCTGTGGCTGATGCTTTAAAAGAAGCTAATATTGTTGAAAAACATTTAATCGATGTCTATGATGTTTCTCTTGATTATAGTTTTACTAAAAAATTTGAGCATCTATTAAAAGTAAATGACATTGATTGTATAAATAAAGAATACGATGAACAAGTCACTTATCGTCTTTATATTGATGATTTGTCTTTCTTTGATACAATTCAAGATTTAACAAGTAATCGTTACAGTAAAGAATTTATAAAAAAAGAATATGTTCCTGTAAAATAAATATGTATTTAGCCTGTTGACAAAACAATTTTGTTGACAGGCCTTTATTGTATAAGAAACAATTATTCAATGGACTATCCGTCCATTGAAAGAAAAAGGGACATTGTCGTAAAAACAGATGTTGATGGTGTCTATGGTGTCTGTTGTATCTTCAGTATCGAACACCAAAGTACGATCGATAAGAACATGGTGATACGATGTGGCAACTATGAAATGACGGAGTATTTAAAATAATTAAAAAACAAAAAACTTAAAAGATTAGTTTCTCAAGTTATGATTGTCTTTTATACAGGGCCAAAGAAATGGAAAGGACCTTTAACATTAAGTGACTATTTGGATATACCAGAAGAATTAAAAGAATATGTTAATGATTGGAAAATCAAAGCTGTCGATGTCAAAGAAATAGATACCAGTAAGATCAAAGATGAACAAACAAGAAGCCATCCAAGATATATATAAAGGAAACTATGAGGGATTACATCGAAGAATAAAGATGAATAGAGATAACTTTATTTATGCAGCCATCATTACAGGAAGTTTAGATTTAATTAGAGACTTACCAGAAGGAGATGAAATCGATATGTGTGAAGGAATGGAAAGAAGGCGAAAAACGAGAAAAGAAAACTGTATTATCATTATTGAAAGTAAAATTAGGAAATGTATCAAATCAACTCGAACAAGCAATACAAAATAGTTCAATTGAAAAACTTAATACATTAACACTTTCAATTTTTGCTATCACAAACGAAGATGACGTTTTAAAAATCATTAATTAATAAGTTAATATATAAACAAGAAAAAGCAAGGCATTTTATTTGGCTTGCTTTTTTTATAAAAAAGAAAAGTACGGTTTTGTCGTACTTTTCTTTCGTTTATTTTTTTGATAACGTTTCAATAAACTCATTTAAACGATTAAGCCATTGATCATGTTTATTGATTTTAATTGTTATTTTATTATCTAAAGATTTAAAGGCTGGCTTTGTAAAAAGTTGATTAGCAAGCAAGAATAATTTATCACCTGAAATTGTTTCAAAAGCATTTGGTGAAAAGATAATTTCTAGTTGTTTACCAGAATCTTTAATATCTTCAATAATAGAATAATGTGAAAGAATTTCAAGTTTTCTCTTTTCAATCAATGTTAAAATAGCTTCCGGTAAATTTCCATAATAATCATCAAATTCCGCTTTTAAACTATTAAGTTCACTCATTGTTTTTGCTTTATCTAATCTTTGATACAATTCAAGTTTTTCATAATCACTTTCTACATAGTCATCAGGAATATAACCATCTACACTCACATTTAAGTTTTTAACTTCTTCTTCAGGCTTTTCATCTTTATGCATTCTTACATTGATGGCATCTTGTAAGATCTTCATATACATTTCAAAACCAATATCATCAATAAACCCAGCTTGTTTACCCCCAAGAATATCTCCTGAACCACGAATTGATAAATCACGCATGGCAATTTTATAACCACTACCAAGTTCAGTAAATTCTTTAATCGCTTTTAAACGTTTTAATGCATCATCTTGAATAGACTTATCTTTTTTATAAAGAAGATAAGCATAGGCGCCTCTTTCACTACGACCTACACGTCCTCTAATTTGATAAAGTTGGGCTAAACCAAATTTATCAGCATCTTCAACAATCATCGTATTAGCATTAGGAATATCAATTCCTGTTTCAATAATTGTTGTACAAATAAGAACATTAAATTCTTTATTCATAAAACGAAGCATAACATCTTCTAGTTCATTTTTATCCATTTGACCATGTCCTATAGCTACTTTTGCATTAGGAACAGTAGAAGAAATTTTATAAGCTACATTAGCGATTTGATCTGTTCGATTATAAAGATAGAAAACTTGTCCATCCCTAGCGAGTTCTCTTTCAATAACTTGTTTAATTAACGTATTATTTTTTTCAACAACATAAGTTTGTACAGGTAATCTATTTTTAGGTGGTGTATCGATTTTCGATAATCCTCTAATTCCCATTAAAGACATTTGTAATGTACGAGGAATTGGTGTAGCTGAAAGAGAAAGAACATCAATGGTTTCACGGTATTCTTTGATTTTTTCTTTTTGTTTAACACCAAAACGTTGTTCTTCATCGATAACAAGTAACCCTAAATCATTAAACGCGACATCTTTTGATAAAATACGATGTGTTCCTATTAATAAATCAATTTTACCTTCTTTAACTTCTTTTAAAATACGTTTCTTTTCTTTAGATGAAGTAAAACGATTGAGTAAAGCAATTTCTACAGGGAAATTTTTAAAACGTTCGGTGGCTGTTTTAAAATGTTGCATTGATAAAATAGTTGTTGGACAAAGAAAAGCTACTTGTTTATGATCTAAAATTGCTTTAAAAGCACCACGTAAGGCCACTTCAGTTTTACCAAAACCAACATCTCCACATAAAAGACGATCCATTGGTTGAGGTTTTTCCATATCCAATTTAATCTCATCAACACTTCTTTGTTGATCAGTAGTTAAAGCATAACCAAATTGATTTTCAAAATCGATTTGTAATTCATTATCCTTAGAAAAAGCAAACCCTGGTGAAGACATTCTTTTAGCATATAATTCTATTAATCGATCAGCAATATCATCAATTTTATTTTTAGCCTTTTGTTTAGCTTTTGTCCATTTGCTACTTCCAAGAGCATGGATCATTGGTACTTTACCATCAGCACTTGCATACTTACGAATCATTTTAAATTGTTCAACTGGAATATAAAGCGTATCATCTCCAGCATAAGCCACATATAAATAATCTTTATGATATCCTTTAACATCAAGTGTTTTAATTCCTAAATATTGCCCTATTCCATAGCTATCATGAACAACATAATCACCAACATTTAATTCTTGGAAGTTACGTAATGTTTTAGCATCTTTAAATCTAAAATATTTTGTTTTAGAAACATTGACTTCTCCAAATAATTCATAGGCTGTTAAAATAACTACTTTTTCTTCAATAAGTTCTAATCCTGATGCAAGTTTTCCTACATAAAGATTAATACCTGGATAAATTACTTCATCAATTCCTACAAGTGTATATTTCATTTCATGCCGATCAAAAAGTTCCACCATCAATTGAAGTTGATGTTTATTTTCTAGAGAAATTAAAATTTGACTATTCTTTAAATAATCATTGATTTGTTGGATGACACGTTTTTCATCATCTCGATTAAACATCACATCGTGACTTAAAAAGACAACATCATCTTTATTTGTTGCAAAAGTATTAATAGCTTGATAGTTATCTTTAATAATGCTATCAAAATCTTGATAAAGTTGATTATCTTTTAAAAAGCGTCCACTTTGGCTTAATTCTTGATAATAATAGAAGTTTTCTGAAATATAGTTTTTGATTTGAAAATGAATATCTTCTTCTTGACATAAAATAGTAATTGGATCATCTAAATAATCTTTAATACTCGTCACATTTTTAAAGAGATGATAATACGCATATTGACTACTATCTGTAGCATGTGCTTTTAAGTTTTCAATATCGATCATGATTTTTTCTTCAAAATCATCTTTAAATAAATCATCCATCTTTTGATATTGTTCTTCAAAAGAATCTTTGATTTGTGTAACAACTGAACCTACTTCTTGATCTAAATAAAGAAGATCAGTAGCTGGAATAATTTCAATTTCATCCACTTTTTCAATCGTTCTTTGTGTTTTTTCATCAAAAAATTTAATATAATCAATTTCATCATCAAAGAAATCGATACGAATAGGATGGTCATATTGCATTGAAAAAATATCAACGACTCCCCCACGTTTAGAAAAATAGAAAGGTTGATCAACACGTGTTGTATGCATATAACCTGCTTGCACTAAAAATCTTTGTAAATCATAAACATCAATATGATCTCCTACTTTTAAAGTCATACAGTTTTTCTTAAAAACATCAACAGTTGGAACATATCGCATCACACTATGACCATGACTGATCAAAAGATGTGGACCAGGTCGTGTAAGTTGATACATCGTTCCTAATCTTTGTCCTAATAATTCTCCTGAAGCGGCCAAACTTTCAATACGATAAGATTCATCTACAGGAAAATAAAGGGCTTCATCAATCATTTGAGAAACTTGTTTATAAAGAAGATTAGCTTCATATTGGTTTGATTTAACAATCAGCATATCTTTTTTTAAAGTCAAAAATGCGCTAGCAATCAGTAGCGCTTCGCTGTTGGAAGAATTGACAACGATATTTTGTTTATTCAATAAAGCATTAAATGCTTTATTATCTTTTAATAAATGTAGTATCTTTTTCATATGTGCCTCTAATTAAAACGATTCATTGCATGGTTAAATCCATGATCCAAATAATCAATGACTGCATCACTGGCATTTTCAATCCCTTGATTGATAGCATCTTGTTCATCTTTTGTAAAACGTGATAAAACATAATCAACAACTTTTATATATTTACTACGATCAATACCTACACGAATACGATTAAAATTTTGACTTCCAGTATGCAAGATAATATTTTTAATACCATTATGCCCACCAGCACTACCACTTTGTCTTAAACGAAGCTTCCCTACTGGCATATCTAAATCATCATAAATAACTAAGATATCTTCTTGATTGATTTTAAAGAAATCCATAACTTGTCTAACAGATTCTCCAGATAAATTCATATAAGTTTGTGGTTTTAATAAAATCACATCTTCACCTTTATATTTACTTTTTCCATAAAGTCCTTTAAATTTGTTTTGTGTCATTTCAATATTTAATTTTTCACTTAAACGATCTAATACCATAAATCCTGTATTATGTCTTGTATTTTCATATTCTTTTCCAGGATTACCTAAACCAATAATTAATTTCATTTTTTACCTCTTTAATCCAAATATTTTCATCGAAATAGGAGCTAAATATGTGCGTGATTCATGATCATTATAAATCACTTCATATTCATCCATATCATTTATTTCAAAATCATAATACGAAGGATTAAAATATGCAACAATCTCTTGATATTTTCCTTTATTTTGTTTCACACAATATCTTAAAATACGATAATCAAAATGATTTGTACTTACATATTCATTTACTTCTTGAATTGTCTCATACTTAAATCCACCATTTTCTTTTCTAAGTTGAATCATTTGTTTAAGAGTTTCAATATCCTCTTGATTTTCATCAACTAAAGACCAATTGACTGCATTAATATGATCTAATGTATTATACGTATTTCCAAGTCCATCTTTACTACGATAGAACTCTTGACCACAATGAATAAAAGGAATTCCTTGTGATAAAATAAGCGCAACATTCAACATCAATTGTCTTTTCTTACGAGTTTCAAGTGGTTCATCCCCATTACTGATTGCAAATTTATCAAATGTTGTCGCATTATCATGACATTCAACATAATTAATACTTTGATCAACATAGCTGTAGCGATTTGTATTTTTCATACATTCACCACCAATTTCACAATTATACATATTCCCTGCAAAATAACCTTTATCCTTTAAAGCAGAATCTCCACTTCCACCCTTTAAAGTTTCACGATAATAATCATTAAAGAAGCCAATATTTAACATCTTACGATGATTATCTTGCATTCCTTTTTCATGATCATCCATAGCTGTAGGCATATTCCATCCTTCGCCATACATAATAAAACTATCATCTATTTTTGAAGCTTGATCATAAACTTGATTTAAGGTTTCAATATCAATAATACCCATTAAATCAAATCTAAAACCATCTACTCCATAAAGTTTTTGCCAACGCAAACACATATCTTTAATATATCGTCTTACCATTTGATGTCTTGATTCCAAATCATTTCCACACCAAGAACCATTAGACATTTCTCCATATTGATTCTTTCTAAAATAATACCCCGGTACTGTTCTTTCAAACGCACTTGTATAATAATCATACATATGATTATAAACAACATCCATCACCACTCTTAAACCTTTTTGATGAAGTGTTGAAACCATATGACGACATTCTTTAACTCGCGAATAACCATCTTGAGGATCTAAAGCATAACTTCCTTCAGGAACATTGTATTGAATTGGATCATAACCCCAGTCATACATCACTGTAGGATGAAGTTCATCTACTGTCGCAAAATCATACATTGGCATGATTTGAACGTGAGTAACACCTAAATCTACAAGATAATCAAACCCTGCTTTATTACCTTGTGGTGTAACTAAACCACTTTCTACTAAAGACATAAAAGTCCCTGGATGTGTTGCGTTAATTGTCTTAGACATAGTAAAATCACGAACACTTAATTCATAAATGATCGCTTCTGTTTTTCTTTTCATATGTTGTAAGTTTTCTAAATAAAGTGGTTCATTGATTTTATCAACATCAATGACAATATTACTATTACTATTAGCATTAGAAGCATAAGCATAAAGATCTAATGTTTCATGAAAACTTTTATGATGACGAATCAAATAATTATATTCTTGATTATCCAAATCTCCTTGGATCGTTACTTCAAAAACCCCTTTTTCTTTTCTTTCCATTTGATAAGCTTCATTTCCTACTTTAACCATGACTTCTAAAGCCGTAGGCGCCCATACTTTGAAAGTTGTCTTTTCTTTTTGATAAAGAGGGCCTAATTTTCCATCATAATAAAATAATTCATCAAAATCATCCAATTCAGAAAGTCTTACATATTGTAAAATAGCACTTAAACCATAATTATCTACCATCTCATAATGATGCGTTAAATCAATATGAACATTTTTAAAATAATATTTAACACAAATATCATCTTCACATGTTTCAGCAACAGGAATTTCTACAAGTGTTTCTTTATTTAAATCTCTCAAATAAAATTTTGGAGAAATTCCCCCATAATATTTTTTTGAAAGTCTTACTTCTATTTTATTAAGCTCTATTAAATTGGCGAGCATACGTATTTTGCCTTTTTCCATTTTTAATCACCTAATCGTATTATACGCAAAATATATATTTTATTCAAACATCTTCTTTTTTGCTTTGATGTTCAAATTTTATGATATAATACCCTCGGTGATATAAATGAAAGTTGGTTTAGTATTAGAAGGTGGCGCTATGCGTGGTTTATACACAGCGGGTGTCATTGATACATTTTTAAAAGAAAAGATTGATGTTGATACAATTATTGGTGTTTCAGCGGGAGCTTTATTTGGAATGAATTATAAATCAAAACAAATAGGACGTGTTTTGAGATATAATAAAGCTTACGTTGGAAATAAAGATTATATGGGTGTTTATTCTTTTTTAAAAACAGGAAATGTCATGAATGAAGAATTTTGTTTCGAAAAATTGATTGATGATTTAGATCCAATTGATTATCAAAGTTATCAAGAATCTCCTGTTGATTTTTATGCCGTTGTGACAAATTTACAAACAGGAAAAGCAGAATATAAGTTGTTGGATACTTTAGATAATTATGATCAAGTTGAATATTTAAGAGCATCAGGTTCAATGCCTTTTGTATCTCATATCATTCAAGTCAATGGTCATGAATATTTAGATGGTGGCTGTAGTGACAGTATTCCTATTAAAAAAATGTTAGAGATGGATGTTGATAAAATCATTGTCGTTTTAACAAGACCCTTAGATTATCGCAAAAAGCCATCCAATAAACATCTTAATAAACTCTTTTATCATCAATATCCTCATTTTGTAGAAACCTTAAATAATCGTTATTTAAATTATAATGCGTCTTTAGATTTGATTACAAAATTAGAAAAAGAAAAGAAGATTTTTGTTTTAAGACCTAGTCAACTCATCCCTATTGGACGACTTGAAAAAGACAAAGAAGTCATTCAACAAATGTATGACTTAGGTGTAAGTGATTGTAATAATCAATTAGAAAACTTAAAAAAATACTTAAGAGGCTAAATTAGCCTCTTATTAATTGGTATTTAATTAAAAGTTCTTTAATTTCATCTGGTGAAACACATCCATTTTCACCTAGATGAATTGCTGATTTCGTTTTACCATGAAAATCACTTTCACAAGTAAATCAATATAACTTTTATTCATTATTCATCTCTCCTATCATTTGATTCTTTCCTATTTGAAAAAGTCCTTCTTTAATTAATGTATATAGTTGATTAATTTTAATTATTTGAGGTTGATGTTTTAAAGGAATCGTTGGTAAAGATATTTGTATGTCTTTTAAAACATCGCTACAAATACCAATAGCTTCTAGATTTAAGACACAACATAAAGTAACAATCTGTTTTTCTAATAATTCTTGAGGAGCATCTTTTAATAAACGCACTTGTTGTAAATGATCATAAAAAGGTAAGCACCGAAGTTCTCCCGCAAAATGACTAAAGCCATTATAAAGTTTCCCTTGAATGATCATTCCACAGCCTACATAATCAACCGCAGGCTGATAAATCAAAGCACTATTTTGATAGTGTGAATATTGATGATAAAAACCAATGCTGGCACAATTGACATCATTTTCAATGATTATTTTTTGTTTTATTTCTTTTTTTAAAATTTCTAATATATTTTTATTTTGAAAATCTTCAAAATCACACAAATCAATCATTCCCTGATCACAAACCCCTGGCAGTGATAAACAAATGACAGCAATTTCTTGATCTTTCTTTAATACCTTTTTTAACATCTTTAAAAACTCTTCAACTGTTCCTTTTAAAGAAGAATAATTTTTTTGATAAACAATTTGATCATGTAAATCTATGATTTCAAAAATAAATTCATAACTCTTCTTATTCTTCTTTAAAACTATTTTTAACAGGTGCTTATAATCCTTATATAACTGATATTCTTTAGACTTTCTACCACCCGTTGACTTAGAATCACTTACATATTAAATTTCATGACTTTTCAACATTTCTTGTAAAATATTAGTAGTTGTCGCCAATGAAAGACTTGTTTTATACGCTAAGTCATTTTTTGTCCAAATTTGTCCATCATAAAGGCATTCTCTTATTTTTATTTCGTTTTCTTGTTTTAAATCATTTACTTTTGACACTCTATCACCTAATTTTCATCAACTTTTGTCGAAAGATATTATAGTACAAAAGGTATAAAAAAAGAATGACCTTTCGATCATTCCTTATTTTCTACCATAATAAATATCTCGATCAACTGCTTTATTCATTGAAGCAACAACTGTTGTACATACTGCATCTCCAGTAATATTAACGGCTGTTCTTGTCATATCTAAGATACGGTCAATTCCCATAATTAAAGCAATTCCTTCTACTGGTAAACCAACGGAATTAAAGACCATGGTAAGTGTAATTAATCCAACACTTGGTACCCCTGCTGTTCCTATTGAAGCAAGCGTTGCTGTTCCAATAACTGTAGCATAATCCATCATAGATAGATGAATTCCAAAGGCTTGAGCTGTAAAGACAACCGCAACACCTTGCATGATGGATGTTCCATCCATATTGATTGTTGCTCCTAATGGAATTGTAAAGGATGAGATCTTTTTAGAGACACCCATTTTTTCAGCTAAAGTATCAATATTCATTGGAATTGTTGCATTGGATGTTGATGTTGAAAAGGCAAAAGCCATTACTGGGAAAAAGTTTTTAATAAAGATAATTGGATTTAATCCTGAAAAAATCTTTAACATTGACATATAAACCCCAAAACATTGAACTCCTAATGCAAGTAATACACAGAACATATATTTTAATAATGGGATGAAAACATCAAAACCTATTTCTGCAAATGTTTTAGAAATCAAACAGAAAACACCTATTGGTGCTAACTTCATAACAACCATTGTCATTTCCATCATAATATCATTAAATTGACTAAAGAAGTTTTTAACAATATCTACACGATCTGACATATTTGCAAGAATAACACCTAAAATAAGCGCAAACAAGATAATTTGTAACATTGTTCCATTTGCAAGTGATTCAAAAATATTTGTTGGAATAATATTTAACAATGTTTCTGTCACACTTGTTGCTTGTGTTGACTCTGTTACTTTTGAAGTGATTTTAATTGCTGACATATCTAAACCAATACCTGGATTAATAACATTAGCGATACATAAAGCAACAACAACGGCAAGTGCTGTCGTACATAGATAAAAAAGCATTGTTTTAAGTCCTACAGATCCTAATTTTTTAGTATCTCCTACTGCCATACTTCCACAAACAATTGAACAAAAGACAAGTGGTACAACTAACATACGCATTAAACGTATAAATCCTTGTCCTACAACATAAAATAAACCACTAACAATAAAATCATCAACGATTTTATTACTAGGAATACAATAATTAATAATAATTCCGGTAATTGCACCTGCAATAAGTGCTATAAAAATCAAAGTTGTTAAACCTAACTTCTTTTTATTTTTCATTATATAGACCCCTTTCTTTAAAATATTCTTTTAAAGATTCTTTCCATGAAGGAAAAGTATAAACTGGAGTCATTGACATAATAAAATTATCTAAGACACAATAAGCTGGTCTAACTTTAGAAAAATCAGATAAATGAGTAGGTACTGCCTTCATTTGAGCTTCTTTTCCTGTAAGTTTTAAAATCTCATGAGCGAATTCATATCGACTACATACCCCTTTATTTGTCGCATGATATGTTCCATATTCATTTGTATCAATTAAATGTAAAATAAAACGTGCAAGTTCTTTAGCACTTGTAGGTGAGCCAAATTGATCAGAGGCAATTGCTAGAGATTCACCTTTATTTACTTTTTCTAATAAATCATTAATAAAATTATTTCCCAAACCATAGACCCATGTACTTCTAATAATAAAATGCTTATAAGTAAATTCTTTAACATATTGTTCTCCAGCTAATTTAGATTTACCATAAGCTGTTTGTGGTCTTGTTTGATCAAACTCATTATAAGGTTGATCACTTTTCCCATCAAAAACATCATCTGTAGAAATATGAACCAATTTAGCTTCTAATTTTCTAGCAATAATAGATAAATTTCTAGCACCTAAAGCATTAACTTTATAAGCTTTAGAAATATCATTTTCACATTCCTCTATATTTGTAAGTCCTGCACAGTTAATAATAATATCTGGTCTATTCATTTCCCCAAAACGTAAGACCTCATCTGTGTTTGTAATATCCAAATCGTCTATGTCAGTATCAAGAACTTTGAATTCAAGTTTATCAATAATTTCATTGATTGCTTGTCCAATTTGTCCTTTAGCACCGCATATCCAAATTTTTCGCATAATTTCATCCTCCTTTAAATCTTGAATATTATATCTAGAGGATTATTTGATGTCAAATTCAAACCTAGTTCATATTTCGTGATATAATAGTATTGAGGTGATTTTTATGAATGATTTATCTAAAATGTATCAAGTTTACGTAAATAAAGAATTACAAGTAAACAAAAATGAAATTTTAAATGTCGCTCGACTTAAGCAAAAAACGTTATCTTTCTTACATGATTTAGGAGAAGTTTGTCAGGATTCAAGATGTTTTATCTTTTGGGAAAAAGAAGAAGCTATTCATCACGATGAACTATTAGAACATTATTTAGATGGTTTAAAAATGTTAATGTCTATTGGTTATGAATTAAGAATTGATACTATTAAAAATCATACTGAAATTCCTAATCGTTTATCTTTAGAAGACTTATTTTTAAAAATTTATCAATCAATGATGAATGTTTCATCAACTTATTCTAGTCAAGATTACCAAAATACAATTGATGACTATTTCTCTTTAGGATTTCAATTAGGTATTGATTTAGATGAAATTATTGATCATATTTAATTTGTGAGATGGAAACATCTCACTTTTTTATTGCATATGTTTATACTTAGATTTATAATATAATGATTTAAAACTTTTTGTTTTAAATGGCATAAAAAATAAGAGGATTAAAATATGAACCATTTTGAATATATTTCTAAATCAAAATACATGCCAGTAAATTGAGCATTTTGAACTGTAGATTTAGATTTATTTTCAACAATAAGTCTATTTTCATCTAATCCATTTGCAATTATTCATGCTGCCATTTGATCTGCTTCAATTGCATTTGGATTATTTTTAGCAGTTCCACCACCTGTAACAGCTACATAAGCATTTGGATATTTTTGAGCACTTGCAAGTCCGTTTGCAATCTTCCAACAAGTTCATCTTTCATTGTACCATCATCATTTAAAGCAAATCCTAAAACAGTAATACATAAACTATCATCATTTGGTAAACCATCTGGTAAAACATCAACATTGACATTCATATCAGTATTGACATAATCCCCATATTTCATGATTTTTTCCCATTCTTCCCCTTTAGTTGAATTAAGAGCTTTTAATTTTTCAACTAATCTTTGAATATCTGTTTTTGCTGTACTTTGATAAGTACTGTAATAGCTAATCATTTCATTAATAATATCAGTTTCGCCACTTTCACTAGCAAAAACAGGTATTGAAAAAGAAAATGATAAACATAAGGAAACAACAACCGTCATAACAAATTTAAATATTTTTTTTCATAATATCTCCTCCTTGGACATATTATACATTATTTGTACCGCTTACTTTAAATGTTTAATTTATTACATAATTTTACAATTTATAAAAAAATGTTGCGGTTATCGCAACACTTTTTTATTTTTGACAGATGCCACAAGGACTGTATCCTTGTTGTTGTAATTTTTTTGAAGTTGAAGTAACTACTTCTTTATTTTGTTCGCTCATTTTTGAAACACTTGAACAATTTGGATCATGATATTTTTTATTTTTTATATTAATAACATACTTTTTACTTTTATTACTTGACTTATTATGATAATCAAATGGATCCTTTGTTTCTTTGATGCCATAAGTTGGTTCTCCTTCTTTGGCTTTTCTTGAAGTTCCATTTTGATAATCAATAGTAACACCCGGTTGTACATTATAAACATAAACACAAAAACGAATCGTTTCATCTTCGACAGAAGCTGCTTGTAAAATCAAGCCTCTTGCTACTAATTCATCATCTTTATATACAGGAATGGCTTCATATAAAACATGATGATTCGTATTTTTAATATAATCTCTAACCTCTTCTTCAAAAGGCAACATACCTGTAACATTAAAATAACGTGTTCCCGTCATTAAATTTCTTTCTTCAGCATTTAAACCACTTAAAGCAAAACCAATTTGATGACAACGATTATATAAATATTTTGTAGAAATCAAATCATCATATCTTTGTGTTTTCCATCCTGACGGTTTAACCATTCCAATAGATTCCCTTTTATTTGTTGGAAGTGTTTCAGGACCTAAACAAGCTTGATCTTTTTGAGTACGTCCATATTCATCTAAATCATTTAATTGAATATATGTTTTTGTAGTATATTCATTTTCTTTAAAAGTAGGAATATTGTTATTGATTTCAATATATGGTTGTCCACTATATTCTTCTATTTGATTTAAAATATCTTGAACATTATTTTCATCAAAAGAAACCTGATCTGTTTCTATTTGTAATTGGTTTTCTATATTTGTAATTTGATAATGTAAGGTTTCTTTAGAGTCTACATAAAACGATTTTTGAGTTTCTTCACCATCTTGTACAACTTTTAACTCATGATTTCCTTTAGTTAACTTTAACTCATAAGTTCCTGCACCTTGACTTTTTAAAGTATCAATTTGATCTTGATCAACATAAACATCTACATCCTGACTACTTGTTTGTTCTAAAGAAAGTGTTACACTTTGCTTAGAGGATGCTTTTTCTACTTGTTGATTACATCCTGTTAAAGTAAATGTCATCAATAATGAAAGTAATAATAAATAGAGTTTTTTCATCATAGTTCCTCCTTGGAGTACAAGTATATCATAAATTTATATTTTTTCTTTTCTATTTTTTTTAAATAGAAACCTATTTCAAGGTTTTATTGGATAAAATATAAAAAATAGAAAACATGATCAAATACAAAAAGTATCATGGCAATCTACTTTTAATCATTGCTAAATAAAGATTAACATATTAAAATAGTAATAAAAATATTATCTTATTTAATCAGATAATTAGGAGAAAAGAAATGATAGATACTAAAAAAATTAGAAATAAACATGGTTTTACGCTTGTTGAAATAATAGTTGTTCTTGTCATTCTTGCAATTTTAGCTGCTGTGGCTATTCCATCCGTTTTAGGATATGTAGATGAAGCAAAAAAAGCAGGTATTATACAAGAAGCACATGGTATTTATGAAGCAGCGCAAATTGCTGCTACAAAATGCTATGCAACAGATGAAGATGAATTTAAAAAACAATCAATTTTTAAATATAACTACACATTACCTGCAGATTTTCCTTATAAAAAGACAACAACAAATTCAGTTGGAAGAGTGTCTGATTCTTTAATGAGTCATGGACAAAAAGAGCCTGACAAGTATCTTAGTGATAGCTATTCTGGCGCATCATATATTGATAAAGAAATTGTAAAAAATGTATTACATTTTTTACAAAGTGAAAATAAAAATTCAGCTATTTATAAATACAAAGTACCAACTGACTGCCTCAACGGTCAATCCCTTAACGATTATACTCCTAGTAAAACCAATGGATTTGCTATTAATATATTCTATAACCAACAAGGTAAGATAGAAGCTATAAATTTTGCGAGAGATAATTATATGGTTACTATTTATAATGGAAAATTAAATTGTGTTAAAGGTGGTAAATCAATAAAATCAATAGAAAAGAAATAGTATAAAAAATAATTTTTATGTAAAAAAGGGGATGTTACGAAATAATTTAAAATCGTAACATCTTTTTTGTTATAAATTCTAACTAAAAAATAGGATATTGATATCTTACCAATGATATTTATTTCCTACTAATTAATTTCTCAACGATAACGTTTGAGGAATTATTGTAATTAGAAACAATTGCTTCTTATAGTAGAATAATTTTATTATATAGATATTTAAAATTCTTATTTTTAATATATTTTTATTTTACAAAAGAAAAGGCTGTATGAAATTAATTATTTAATTTCGTAACAGCCTCTTTTTTATATGGTTTTAAATTTTTTATGATATAAGATATAAGCTACAATACTTGCAATTGCCTCAGCAATAACAAATGATAACCAAATACCTTCAATCCCCATGATATTTAATAAAATGTATGCTAATGGTACTGTAATCAATAATTGTCTAAGTAAAGAAACTATTAAAGAATATTTTCCTAAACCTAGAGCTTCAAAAACACCTGACATTAAAACTCCAAAAGATGAAACAATAAAACTTAAAGATAAAATTCTAAGCCCTGTTTCACCTATTTCTAACATACCACTACTTGCATTAAATAAAGAAAGTAAAACATTTGGAACTATAAAGAATAGTAATGTTCCTGCTCCTAAAATAGCAGCAATGACCAAACCAGATACTTTTAAAATTTGATGCATTCTTTCTTTTAACTTAGCCCCATAATTATAACTCATTAAAGGTCTCATCCCTTGTACAATTCCTGATGTTGGCATATAAATAAATGTTTGTAACTTATAATAAACCCCGAAGAAAGCAACTGCACTTTGTGAAATAGATGAAAGTATACCATTTAATAAAGAAACAAGAACAGATGGTAAGCACATCATCACACTTGAAGGAATAGCTATACTATAAAGTTGAGAAATAACATGAAAATCTACTCTGAATTTCTTAAATGAAATATGAAGATGTGTATTGTATTTTTTAAATAAGACAAATGCTAAAGAAGCTGCTGAAAATTGACCAATTACTGTCGCAATAGCTGCTCCAGCAACACCAAAAGCAGGTAATCCAAAATAACCAAAAATCAAGATTGGATCTAAAATAATATTAATAACAGCTCCAAAGATTTGCATGATCATGGGCATCATCATGTTTCCAGTTGCTTGAAACATCTTTTCAATAGCTAGATGAATAAATTGACCAATAACTAATGAGACAACAATCATTCCATATTGCATTCCATAGTTAATTACATTTTGATTTGTTGTAAACATATTTAAAAATGGTCGAATAAAAAATAAACCAATAATTAAAAATAATAAAGAATGTACAAGTGACATCACAATTCCTTGAGTTGCATAATAAGATGCCTTATTATCATCTTTAGCTCCTAAATGTCTTGCAATAAAGGCATTCATCGCAATCCCTATTCCACAAGAAATGGCTAATGATAAATTTTGTAAAGGGAAAATCAATGATACTGCTGTTAAAGCTTCTTCTCCAAGTTGAGAAACAAAGATACTATCTATAATATTATATAATGATTGAATCAACATTGAAATCATTGGCGGAATCGCCATTGACATTAATAAAGGAAATACAGGCTTGTATTCCATTGGGTTTCTATTTTCCATATAAATCTCCTTTCCATAAAAAAAACTATAGATGTCTATTTATGATCAGAAATAGAGAAATCTATAGCTTACCTAAGCAATATTCAATTTGCATGTCTATATTAATAAATATCTTTATCTTTGTCAATTGTTTTAAGCAGAAATTAATTCTTGATCCAAAGCTTCTAAAGCCATAATAGCATCCCAACAGAAACTTTCTTTACCAACATATTCATCAAAATGATTACGTTTAAATTGAATCATCACTTCTTCTTGAACACCACTGAATTTAATGATACAGTTTTGTGCTTTTAAACGATCAACGATATCAAAGAATTCATGAATCCCTGAATCATCAATAGAAGGAACACCTCTCATTGAAAAAACAATAGCTTCTAATGAATCATCTAATTCATCTAAAACATGTGTCATTTGTTCTTGTGTTCCAAAGAAAATAGGTCCACTTAAATACATAATTCTTGTTTTTTTATGATGATGTTTTAAATCTTTTCCTACACGATCTTTATCAATATCACGTACTTCTATATGTAAATGAGAATTATTTAAAACAAATAAGATAATTGAAACCATGACTCCAATAACAATCGCAACAGTTAAATCAAAAACAACAGTCGCACACATTGTAATTAAATATTGTGAAATATTTGTTTTAACTCTATTATGAAATAATGTTTTAATTTCTTGCCAATCGTTCATACGCCAAGCAGTAACCATTAAAACACCAGCAAGTGCAGATAAAGGTATACGTGACATAAGTGAACCAAGTAAAAACATCGAAATCAAAATAACAATTGAATGGAAGACACTGACTAATCTTGTTTTTCCACCTGCTTTAATAGCTACAGATGTTCTAGCAATCGCAGCTGTTGCAGGAACGCCACCAAATAATGGAATCAACATATTTCCAATACCCTGTGCCATTAATTCACGATCAGCATTTAATTTTTCATTTTTCATTTTACCAGCACTTGCTCCACATAAAAGTGATTCAATCATTCCAAGTGCAGCAATACTTAAAGCAGGTAGCATCAATTGTGTAATTGTACTTAAATGTAATGAAGAAAAGGATAATCTTGCTTCTGGAAACAAAGTACTTGGAATAGTCCCTACTTCATGAACCGGTAAATTTAAACATAATTGACAAATTAAAGCAATAATAATCCCTGCTAATGATGAAGGACAATATTCTCCCCATTTTTTAGGCCAAATAAGCATAATCACAACAACTAAAATCCCAAAGAAAACAGTTGGTAATGATACTGGAAAACCTAATTTTAAATATGAAAACAGTTTTTCTAAAGCACTTGAACCAACAGATGTTGTCCCAAAGAAATTATCAATTTGCCCTAATGCAATAATGATTGCAATTCCACTTGTAAAACCAGTAATAACACTAGTTGGAATAAAAGAAACAATTTTTCCAAACTTAAATAATGAAGCAATAATCAACATACATCCAGATAAAAAGCTTGCGATGAAGACACCTTGTAAACCATATGTTGTTGAAAGTCCAATTAAAATAGCTGACATAGCACCTGTTGGTCCAGAGATTTGGTAACTTGCTCCCGATAAAACACCAATCACTAAACCAGCAATAATCGCTGTAATTAACCCAGCACCTGCATCAGCCCCACTACTTACACCAAACGCTAAGGCAAGTGGTAAAGCAACAGCAGCTACTGTTAAACCAGCTAAGATATCTTGTAAAAGAGTTTGCATGTTATAACCTTTAAACTCATTTTTCAAGTCTCTTATATAATCTTTAAACATAAAATCCCCCTTTTTTACCCCGTGTCATTATACACATTAAACTGTCTTTTGTTAAGTTTATGTAGAAATAATCCTATTAAAATTATAATAATAAATAGGTTATAGCGATTTAATTCGTTATAACCTATTTTCATTAATGAATGATTTTTAAAACCTCTTCTTTACTATTGATGTTAAAGATATTTAATGTAAGTTCATTCAATTTTTCTAGCGATGTTGTTGTAGGTCTTTCTTCTAAAGGATTTGATAAAGTTCCTAGTTTTACTTTAAGTTGTTCTTTTAAAGTATTTCGTTTTTCTTCTTGTCGACCTTTTTCAATTCCTTGATTTTCAAATCTTTGAAATAATTGATCCATTGCCTTACACATGTTGATTTCCTTTCCTTCTGGTAAGTCTTCTTCTTTAATGTCCGCATGTGTCAAGATGGATGCCATCTTATAATTTTCTACACTGATCGTACGGTTTGTCCTTAACTTTTCATAGTCTCCTTCAAGCATGCTTTGACTGATCTCTACCACTTCTTTTCCTCTTTCTACCTGATTGATATAAAGCTGTGCATCATAGTTGAGTATACGAATAATCATATTTTTATCTAAACTACTTTGATGCTCTACTCCAATGATCATATAATCCCCATTGATACTTACTTTTCTGACGATATCTCGGTATCTTTTCATTTTCATTGGTAAGGGTTCTTTACCTATCAATGTTGAGACATCATTTTCCTGTGATATCAGATCTTCTGGTTTGATGACCTGTCTTCCATGAAAATAGAGAGCATTGCATAGATCTGCAAAACATTCCCCGTCTCTTAATAACTGTTTACAGGTTGTATCACTTGCATTTCTTATTTGACTCATTTTTTACCTCCTTACATGAGTGTTTTATAGTTAGTCGTCATCGCTATTTAAATCTTTTTTTAATATTGATGTAAGGAGCTTTCTGATTTAATTGTATCATATGCTTAAAGATAATTTGTCTCATATTTGTTTCACATTTAATTCACAAATATTTCTTTTTTATTATTTTATCTTTCTCTTTTCCTTCTTTCAATGGACGGATAGTCCAAAAAAAGAAACTGCATACTATCTGCAGTTTCATCTTAGCTATATAATTTTTTAGCTATGATAAATTTCTTTATCAAGCATTTTTTCTTTTTTAGCAACGATTACAGAGGTTGCTGCATCTCCTGTAACATTGAGGGAAGTTACAAGCATTTCAATTGGTCTATTGATTGCAAGAATCAATGAATAAGCAAGTAAAGCGGCATCATTTGTATAACCCATACCTGTTAAAATCGTAAAGAGGATAACAGCTCCTGCACCAGGTGCAGCAGGTGTTCCAATAGAAGCAATTAAAGCTAAAATAGCAATAATAGCCATTGACATAAAAGTTACTTTATAACCTGAACTAACAGCTACAAACATGGCTGCAATAACTTGCATAATTGCTGTTCCATCCATGTTAACTGTCATACCTAGAGGTAAAACAAACGAAGCAATTTGATCATGTACCCCTAATTCTTCTACTGTTGTTTTTCTATTTAATGGTAGTGTTGCTGCAGATGAAGATGTTGAAAATCCAAATAAAGCAACTTTAACAGCTTTTTTCATAAATGGTTTAGGATTAACCCTAGCCATTGTCATTAAATAAATTGGATAAGCGATAAATAAATAAGCAAATAAAGCAATAATAACTGTTACTACATAAGCTAAAGCCGGTTTTAATGAATCAATTCCATAAATAGCAAATGTTCTTGTAAGTAAACAGAAGATTGCATATGGGGCAAATTTATTAATTACAAACGTTAGAAATAAACTAATAACTTTTGAAACTTCTTCAAATACTTTTTTTAATGTTTTTGTTTGTTCTTCAATGGTATTCATAGCAAGTCCAGTAACTACTGCTAAAAATACAATTGCTAGGACATTTCCATTTGTTGTAAAGGCACTTACAAAATTGTTTGGAATAATTGATACAATAATATTTAATGGATTAGATCCTGTTGTTCCTTGTTGAACAGTAATCTTTCCTGCGTCTACTGAATTAAATAATCCTAAATGATAGATAATTGTACTTACAATACCAGCAAAAATCAAAGCACATATTGTTGTCGTAAAGAAAGTTAAAATTGTTTTAGAAGAAATTCTACCTAATTTCTTAGTATCAGTAATTGTACAAATAGCAAGTGTAATAGAAACAAAAACCATTGGTACTATAATTAACTGTAATGCATTAACAAATAATTGACCTATAATATAGAAAATTCCGATAGCACTTGTAGCACCTTCTGCTGTAATATCTTGGAAAAAGATATTATTAATCGTTTGCCACAAGTCTCCTTGACCACTTGAATTTAAGTGTTCTCTCAATAAAATACAACCAAATCCAGCAATTAAACCACATACTAATGCAATCAACATTTTCTTAGCTAACTGCTTTCCACTATTTTCTTTCATATCCATCCTCCTAAAAGTTCCCAAATTGCCAACATTATACATTATTTTTTTTAAAATACAATCCCTTTTATAAAAAATGTTAAGACCCAGCGATTTTGTCATGATAAAATTCAGCGAAAATGTCACCATCATTTCTCTTTTCTAATCTTCTCCATTATCATGTTATATGAAGGAGGTTTTTATATTGGACAGATTGTCCAAAAAAAATAATTGGTCAGTATGACCAATTATTTCATATATTCTTTTAGTTTATCAGGAATAGCTTCTATTAAATAGCTAACTATTTCTTCTTTTTTGATAGGTATATCATTTAAGACCCATTCTACTGTCATATCTACAGAACCTCGACAATACATATTTAATAAAAAATCTATATCTGAAGATAATGTCTTTCCTGTATTTTTATAAATATAATTTTTATAAAAATCATAGATACAACAAAAATCATAATGAATTAAATTATTATAATCATTTGATTTAAAAGCTTCTTTAAAGAAAGCATGTTCTTGTTCAATAAAAGCAAACTTTAAATTAAGTGCTTCTTGTAACGAACCACCTTGATTCATTTCTTCAAATGATTTTAAAACTAATTTTTCAAAATACCAATTAACTAAATCATATTTATCTTGAAAATGTCGATAAAATGTTTGTCTGGTTTTTCCTGCTGTTGAAACAATATCTGTTACAGTAATTTTATCTAAAGGCTGTTTTTTTATTAAGCTTTTGATTGCTTTAGCAAACAAAAATAAAGTTTCTTCGTTTTTCATAATAAACCTCTATAATAAATAATCATATTTTTCTATTTCATCAGTTTGTGCTAAAACAAGGAAAGTATCATTTAATTCTATTTCTAAATTAGGATCTACAGGAACTTCTAACTTATGTGTATGAGGATTTCGTTTACCTAAAACATTGATACTATAAAGTTTTCTTAAATCTAGTTGTGATAATGTTTTTCCTACCCATGCTTGAGGTACTTTCATTTCAACAATACAATTTTCTTCATCTAATTCAATTAAATCTTTAATATTTTTTCGAAGTAATGTTCTTGCTACTTTTTCTCCCATTTCTTTTTCAGGACGGACAACATAATCAGCACCTATTTTTTCTAAAACAACTTTAAAACGTTTGTTTTTAGCTTTAACAATAACATAAGGTACTCCCAGTTCTTTTAGATTCATTGTAGCTAAAATACTATCTTCTAATCGATCTCCAATAGCAACAATTCCTACATCCATATCATCTAATCCTAAATCTGATAAAAATTGAAAATCTGTGACATCACCAATAACTGCTTTTGTCGCAAAATCAGCCACTCTTTGTACATTTTCAGGATTTTTATCAATTGCAATGACTTCTCTACCATATTGAGAAAGTGTCTTAACAAGTGTAGAGCCAAAAATTCCAAGCCCTAATACAACAAATTGTTTTTCCATCTCATTATCCTATTAAGATATGTTCTTTTATATAGTTCACATCTTTTCCTTTCTTAGCGTTATATTTTCTTACAAAAATCAAAACCATAGTAATAGGACCAATACGTCCTATATACATCAAAATAATTATAACAATTTTTCCAACAAATGTCAGTGTTGGTGTAATACCCGCTGTTAATCCTACTGTCGCAAAAGCAGAAAAAACTTCAAAAAGTAGATCAATAAAATCTGCCTGCTCACTTATTGATAAAATAAATAAACCTGTTAAAGCAATCGCAAAACTAATCAACATAATTGTTAATGCTCTTTTAACAATTTGATCATCAATTGTTCTTTTAAAAACATGAATATTTTCATCACCACGCATTAATGCACGGACGTATAACAATCCAATAACAAAAGTTACCGTTTTAACACCACCAGCAGTTCCTGCAGGAGAACCACCGATAAACATAATAATAGACATAAAAAACTTCGTTGCTTGATGTAAAGAAGCCATATCTACTGTCGCAAATCCAGCTGTTCTAAGTGTTACTGATTGAAAAAAACTTGCGAGTATCTTTTGTGAAAATGGTAAAGATTTTAATGTTAGCGGATTTTGAAATTCTAATATGAAAATAACGGTCATTCCTCCAAAAATTAAAACAAATGTAGAAATCAATGCAATCTTTGTATGTAAAGATAAAGATTCTAAATACCTTTTCATTTTAAAATACTTAAAATGTTCTCTATAATGAATCAAAGATAAACGTAAATCGATCCACACAACAAAACCTAAACCACCAGCAATAATCAAACCACAAATAACTAAATTGATCCAAACATTGCCTACATAAGGAACCATTGAATTATTTCCTAAAATATCAAATCCAGCATTACAAAATGCTGAAATTGCATGAAATAAACTATAATAAATTCCTTTAAGGATTCCAAATTGTGGAATAAAAACAAAAGCAAGACAAATTGCTCCAATAAGTTCAAAACAAACTGTATATTTAATAACTCTTTTAATATAAATACCTGTTTCATTTAATGAATTTCTATTTAAAGCTTCCTGCATGACAATCTTATTAGCGTAGGTTAGTTTTCTTTTTAAAAGAACAAAGAACATCGACATCAGTGTTAAAAATCCTAACCCACCTATTTGAATCAATAAAATAATGACTATTTGTCCAAAAAGCGTATATTCACTAGCTGTTACATGAGTCACTAAGCCTGTTACACAGGTTGCTGAAGTTGCAACAAATAGATGATCTAAATAACTACTTGTTGAATGAACACTATGACTCATTGGTAAACTTAATAAAATTGACCCTATTAAAATAACCGCAAAAAAGCTAAAGCCAATTCTTCTAACTGCTGATATACCTAGTTTTTTATATTGTTTATGAAGTGTTTTTCTTTGCATATTTTCCCCTCGGTTCTATTAAAAAAAGACATGTTTCCATGCCAATTTAAAACAAATGATAATAAGCCAAGTTCTGTATTAGATAATCATTTATCTACGTTTACACGTCCTCTATCCCGTTCAATTTCGTTTTAAAGGTTCCCCTACCAAATTTGGGTTTCTGCCTTGCGGAGCTTTCCTCTTTTCAGCCATAGTTTCCTATGGAATTGTCTCTGTGGAGCCATTTATGAAGTTCTACCATAGTTGCCCTTAGGTTTTCCTTCTGTCGTTAGTTTACACTACCCTCACTTATTGATTCGTGAGGCACAAACACTACAATCATCGCAGATTGTGGCAGCCTGGACTTTCCTCTACTTCAATGAAGCAGCGATTATCTGTCATTTGTTATTTATTTTGAAATACTGCTTTTTCTAATAATGATAATCTTTTTAAGATATCTACATTGGAAGAAACATTATCTTCTAATGCTCTTAAATTATCATCTTGTAAAGCTTTTTCTCTTTCTAATCGAGCTATCATAGCTTTTTGATCAGCAAGACGTCTTTCAAGCTGTTCTATTCTATCATAAGAATTGTTCAATAGTCCAGCAAAAGCTTCATAATCTTTTACAACTTGATCTAAGAAGTGATCAACCTCATCCGCATTGTACCCTTTAAAATCAACTTTAAATTCTTTACTAACAATTTTTTTTGGACTTAATACGACTTTATATTCCATGCTTTTCAACTCCTTTACCTCATTGTACCAATTTATTTCCTTTTTTCAAGATAAAATATGATTTCTTATCAAAGAGTTGTTATCACAAAAAAAATATGTGTTATAATACCCATATATATGCAAATAAAAAGGAGTTTCTATGGTTAATTATCCAAATAAGAAAAAAAATAATCATTATACATCTATGATTGAAGGTAAACATAATACTGCTCACCGTGGAATGAACTTAGAAGAAGATATTAACTTAACAAATGAATACTATTTATCACATGATATTGCAGTTATTCATAAAAAACCTACCCCTATTCAAATTGTCAAGGTTTCTTATCCAGAAAGAAGTTCAGCAAAAATAGTAGAAGCTTATTTTAGAACCCCTTCAACAACAGATTATAATGGTATTTATAAAGGAAAATATATTGATTTTGAAGCAAAAGAAACAAAAACATTATCTTTTCCCTTTACGAACATTTCTTTACATCAAATTAATCATCTCGATAAAGTCATTCATCATGGAGGAATTGCTTTTTTAATTATTGCCTTTACAAAAGTGAATGAAGTTTATCTCTTAGATGCTTCTTTTATGGTAGAAGCATATAGAAAAAACGATCGTAAATCCCTTCGTTATGAAACAATAAAAGAAAAAGGTCATTTGATAAGGCAAGGATTTCTTCCTCGTCTTCATTATTTAGAAATTATTGATCAATATTATTGTGAGGTATTTAAATGAAAAGACAAACAAAAAAATTAAATTCAAAAAAAATCATTCAAGTAGTAACAATGCTTATTCTTTGTTTAATCTTAGTTTTTGCATGTATATTTGGTTATAGTGTATATAAGGATACAGCTGCTTTTGATTCAAAAAAACTTTTATCCTCTGGAGCAAGTGTCATGTATGACAGTAATGGTGATATTATGTATACTTATGGTAGCCAAGAAAACGGTACACGAAAAAATGTTACCTATGATGACTTACCACAAGTTTTAGTAGATGCCATTGTAGCTGCTGAAGATTCTCGTTTCTTTGAACATAATGGTTTTGATTTACCACGTATTGTTAAAGCGGCATTATCTAACTTAAAAGCTGGAGGAATCACTGGTGGTGGTTCTACAATTACTCAACAGTTGATTAAAAAGACTTATTTTCCTGATGCACAAAAAACGTATTCTCGTAAATTAAGTGAAATAATTTTAGCCATTCAAGCTGATAAAGCTTTAAGTAAAGAAGAAATCTTAACCCTTTATTTAAATAAAATCTATTTTGGTAGAAGTACAAGTTCGATTGGAATTGCTGCAGCAACTAAATATTATTTTAATAAGGATGTAAGTGAATTAACCCTTCCAGAAGCAGCCATGCTTGCAGGTAGCTTAAATTCACCCTATAACTATGATCCATATTATTGCCTTGATAAAGCAACTGCTAGACGTAATACAATTTTAAAATTAATGGTTACTCATGGCTATATTACACAACAAGAATATGAAGAAGCAAAAGCTACCAAAATAGAAAACACGCTTTGTGCTTCACCAACAACAAATAATAACACACTTGCTGCTTATGTTGACATTGTAACTGCTGAAGTTAAAAAACGTACTGGTTTAGATCCTTTGAAAACACAAATGAATATCTATACGTATTGTGATGTTGATACACAAACATTAGCAAGTGCCATCGGTAACGGTGAAAAATATGATTATAGTGATGAAGATATGCGCATGGGTGGTGCCGTCCAATCAAGTCAAGATGGCCGTATCGTCGCTGTCATTGGTGGACGTAATTATAATTTTGGAAATTATAGCTACGCAACAAGTAAGCAACAACCCGGTTCTTCTGTAAAACCGTTTTTAGATTATGGTTTAGCTTTTGAAAACTTAGATTGGTGTACTGGTAAAACATTAGAGGATACACCTTATTCTAAAGGTAAATTTACTCCTAAAAACTGGGATGGACAATTCCATGGAACTGTTACACTTACAAGTGCTCTAGAAAATTCTTGGAATATCCCAGCCATTAAAACTTATGAAGAAGTGACTAAAGAAATTGGTAAATCAGGCGTTACTTCCGCAATGGAATCAATTGGTATTGATATGTCTAGTGAAAGTAATGTAACCAATTTATCTTATGCTATTGGTGGATGGAATAAAGGAATTTCCCCTCTTGAAATGGCAAGTGCCTATGCAACGATTTCTAATAATGGACTTTATACAGAAAGTCATACAATTAACTATGTAGAAGTTGTCCAAACTGGTGAAACCTTTGAAATTGATAAAGAAATTCAAAACAATGCAAAACAAAGTGATTATTCAAAAGCGAGTGCTTTCATGATTAGACATGTCATGCTTGATTATACTAAAAATGGTAGTGGTAATTACGCATACCTATCCGGACTTTCTAATGTAGGAGCTAAAACAGGAACATCCAACTGGGGAAGCAGTGCTAAAAAAGGTATGGCTGGAAAAAGTCGAGATTTATGGATGACTGCTTACACTTCTAATTATATTTGTTCAGTATGGATGGGATTTGGTCAAGAAGGTATTGAAAAAGGAAAAACAACCAGTCGTTATAAAGCTTATCCTGGTAAAGTTGTTCAAAGATTATTGAAACATTTACAAAGTAAAGATGGTAAAAAATCATATCCAAGTCAACCATCAACTGTTGTACAAGATGGAGATGATTATTATAAAAAAGGTTCAAAACATGAATCTCATGCTTCAGTAAGTGAAGAAACAACAGAAGAAACAACAGAAACAAATGAAACCCAAACAACAGATGATAACCAATCATCTCAAAATAATTCAAATAATCAAAATAATAATAATTCTAACAATAACTCTAATAATAATTCTAATAATAACTCTAATAATAACTCTAATAATGATAATAACGGTGATAATACTAATGGTAATAACAATAATGGCAATAACACGGGTGGTAATACCGGTGGAGATAGTCAGCCTTCTCAAAACCAAGGAACCAATCAATCTCAAAACCAAGGAACAAATCAATAAAAAGTCAACTTCGGTTGGCTTTTATTTTTACTAAAATTTGCTTTTAATATACAAAATAAGGTATACTTGTATAAGAAAAACATGGAGGTATCTTATGTCTTCGAAAAAAAATAAAACACAAAAGAAAATAAATAAAAAGAAAGTATTTATCGCTCTTACTATATGTATCTTAGTTGCTTTAATTGGTGGTGTGAGTGTCCTAGCCTATGGTGTCTATAAAGATACAGAAGCCTTTGATGCAAAGAAACTTTTATCATCCGGTGCAAGTGTGATGTACGATGATCAAGGACAAGTTCTTTATACTTATGGTAGTGAAGAAAACGGAACAAGAGAAAATATCACGTATGAAGATCTTCCACAAGTTCTTGTCGATGCTGTTGTCGCTGCTGAAGATTCACGTTTTTTTGAACATAATGGTTTTGATTTGCCACGTATTGCTAAAGCAGCTATGTCTAATTTAGTAGCCGGAGGTATTAGAGGTGGAGGTTCTACAATCACACAACAATTGATTAAAAAAACTTACTTTCCTAATGCTGAAAAAACATATACGAGAAAGTTTAGTGAAATTATTCTTGCTATCCAAGCGGATAAAGCTTTAAGTAAAGAGGAAATTTTAACACTTTATTTAAATAAGATCTATTTTGGTAGAAGTACACGTTCAATTGGTATTTCTTCTGCTTCTCGTTATTATTTTGATAAAGACGTTAGTGAATTGACCCTACCAGAAGCAGCTATGCTTGCAGGAAGTTTAAATTCACCATACAACTATGATCCTTATTATTGTTTAAATAACGCTACGAAAAGACGTAATACAATTTTAAATCTTATGGTGAAGCATGGTTATATCACTCAAAAAGAATGTGATGACGCCAAAAATGTGAAGGTTGAAAACATGTTATGCTCATCTAAAATTACAAACAGTTCCGTTAATGCAGCTTATGTAGATATCGTAACAGATGAAGTAAAGAAAAGAACAGGATTAGATCCTTTAAAAACACAAATGAATATCTATACATATTGTAATAGTGAAACTCAAGCTTTGGCTGCTGCTATTGGTAATGGTGAAAAATATGATTATAGTGATGAAGATATGCGTATGGGTGGTGCTGTTCAATCAAGCCAAGATGGTCGAATTGTTGCTGTTATTGGTGGTCGTAATTATTCTTATGGGGATTACAACTACGCTACTAGAAAACAACAACCTGGTTCTTCCGTAAAACCATTTTTGGATTATGGACTTGCTTTTGAAAATCTTGATTGGTCTACAGGACATTCAATTAATGATGATGATTACTATAATGGTAAATTTAAAAACTGGGATCGTCAATTCCATGGTTTAGTGACAGTTGAAAACGCTCTTGAAAATTCATGGAATATTCCTGCTATTAAAACATTTGATGAAGTAGAACAAAAAATTGGTAGTGATAAAATCAAAGAAGCCATGGAATCCATAGGTATTTCAATGGAAAAAGAAAACATTGGTCTAGCAAGTGCCATTGGTGGTTGGTCTTATGGTATTTCCCCACTTGAAATGGCAGGAGCTTACGCTACTATTTCTAATAATGGTCTTTACACAGAAAGTCATACGATCAATTATGTAGAAGTTGTACAAACTGGAGAAACCTTTAATATCGATGAAGAAATCCAAAATAATGCAAAACAAAGTGCTTATTCAAAAGCAAGTGCTTTTATGGTAAGACAAGTCATGCTTGATTATACAAAAAATGGTAGTGGTAATTATGCTTACGTTTCTGGTATTAATAATGTCGGGGCTAAAACGGGAACATCTAACTGGTCAAGCAGTGCTAAAAATGGTATGGCTGGAAAAAGCCGTGATTTATGGATGTCAGCTTATACATCTGACTATATTTGTTCTGTATGGATGGGATTTGGTAAAGAAGGTATTGATAAAGGTAAAACAACGAGTCAATATAAAGCCTACCCTGGTAAAGTTGTTCAAACACTTTTAAATCATTTACAAAGTAAAGGAAGTCAAAAATCTTATCCTGATCAACCAGATGATGTTGAACAAGCAGCGATGGTCAAAGGTATTTATCCATATGTTTCACCAAGTGAAGGAATGAGCGAAGATATGATTATTCAAGCTTGGTTTAAAAAAGGAACTGCCCCTACTCAAAGTGTTGATAGTGATGTCTTTAATTTAAGTGAACTTACTTCATTTGATGTAAGTCTTAATGGTCAAAGTCTTTCATTTAACTTTGCTCCATATAGTCCAGAAAATGCTGTTACTGATGAAAATGCTACCGAAGGAACAAAAACATTTGGTAAAGTTGTTTATACAGTTGTTGTAAGTGATCAAAATGGTCAAGAGCTTCACCGAGAAAATTTCTCTACTGCATCAGGAACACTTAACTATGCCGTTACATCTAATCTTAAGATTACTGGTTTCTATAGTTATGAAAAAGCACCTGATCGTACATCAAATAAAATAGAAAGAGATTTATCGCAAAACTTATCAAATATTAATGCCTCTCTTTCATGTGCCAGTGGTCAAATTAATGATGGAGCAACAATTACAGCAACTTCTGTTCAGGCAAATATTTATACTCAAAGCCAAAGTAATACGGTAACAATTACAATCTATGATCGAAATGGTAATGTTTTATCATCTGTAAATCATGCAAATGCAACATTTTCTAATTTATCTCATGGTCAACAATATTCCATTAAATTTGTTGAATCAAATGGTTCTTCTTCTACAGAGAAAACAATACATTTTTATGTAAATTAGCCATCCGTTAAATGGATGGTTTTTTATTTATTGATTTAAAACAAAACTATCTGTGATATAATATCTCTATCAGAGAGGAAAAGACTAATGGATAATGATAATTATAAAATATATACAAAAGATGTCTTAAATTTAATTTTTAGTAATCAAGATATCGATCAACTTATCCCTTATTTATCTAAAAATGTTAAAGCCATGGGATTATATACAGAAGATGTCTTAAAATACAATGACATTATTAATCATATAAAAACCTATAAATCAAATCATTTTACTTTTTATATTGATCAGTTTACATGCACTGTTATTTATCAAAATAATTCTGTATGTATTACTGAAGGTGTTTTTTACCTTAATATGGAAGAATATCAAACAAGAACTAAATATTTTTATACAATTGTATTTAAAGATCATCAAATAGAACTTCTTCATACCTCTATTGGAAATACACCAAAGGACTTAAAAGAAGCACCTTTTATTCTTGCTTCATGTTCTTTTAAATTAGATGAACAGCTTTCAATTGTTGATATTAATGATAATCTATTAGAACTTTTATTATATGATAACAAAGAAGAATTTTTAAATGATATTGATTACCATTGGATCAATTGTATTCATAAAAATGATATTTTTAATGTTATAAAAGCACTTTCTGAAAATGTTTCTGCTTTAGAAAGACACCACTTAGAATATCGTATTAAAAGAAAAGATGATAGTTATTTATGGATTTATGATCAAGGACATTTCATTTTCAATAATCAAAAAAATTTAATTGTTCAATGTTATTTAAGTGATATTTCTCCTATTAAAAACAGAGAACTTGCTTCATCTGTTGAAAAAGAGAAATATCAAATGGCTTTAAAAGATAATTCTATTTCTATTCTTGAATATCATATTCAAGATGATCGAATGATTATTGATATTTTAGAACAATCTAAAAAACAAATTTATGATCATTATCTAGATTATGTTTCTTCTTCCAAATCAACTGTTTTTGAAGAAGATAAACAAAAAATTGTAGATTTATTTACTCAAAAAATAAAAGGACCTATTATCTATCGTAAATATTATAGAGGTTCACAAGAATACTGTGTTAAAACACTCGATGCAACAGTCATCTATAATTCGAATGATGAAGCAGAAATCATACTTGCAACAGCTTCTGATATTACTGTTAATTGGCATGAACAAAACTCTTTAAAACAACAAGCTCAAAGAGATTCTCTTACTCATTTGTATAATCTTGAAGCTGGAAAATATATCATTGATGAATATATTAAAAAGAATCCAAAGCAACAAAACGCTTTAATTGTTTTAGATATTGATCATTTTAAAGAAGTAAATGATACTTATGGACATTTAGTGGGAAATGAATTATTGATTGCTCTTGCAAAATATTTGTTATTTCATACAAATCCAAATGATATCGTTATTCGTATGGGTGGCGATGAATTTGTTGTTTTTTTAAAAAATGTACATGATGATTTGACTTATCCTTGTAACCAATTAATGTCTCATCTAAATGAAATTTCTCTTTCTCATCACGGGATACATTTTTCAATAAGCATGGGAGTTTATACATTTTCTAATGAACAAAATTTTGATACTATTTTTAAAATAGCTGATGATGCTCTTTATCATTCAAAAAGAAATGGTAGAAATCGTTATACAATTAAATATCAAAAATAAGGGATGAAATTCCCTTTTTTTATATTATAATAAGGTACAAAGGGGGAAAAATATATGTCTTGTACAACATTATTAGTGGGGAAAAACGCTTCTTATGATGGCTCAACAATGATTGCTAGAAATGATGATTCTGGTGCTGATGGGTTCACTCCAAAAAAGTTCGTCGTTATTTCTTCAAAAGAACAAAAAAGAAAATATAAAACTGTTATTTCGCATTTAGAAATTGATTTACCTGATAATCCAATGTCGTATACAGCTATGCCAAATGCAGTTAAAGGAAAGGGAATTTGGGCTGCAAGTGGTATTAATGAAGAAAATATTGCAATGACTGCAACTGAAACAATCACTTCAAATCCACGTGTTTTAGGTGCTGATCCACTTGTTGAATATGATGAAATCAATCATATTTCTGGAGGAATTGGTGAAGAAGATATCGTTTATATTGTTTTACCATACATTCATAGTGCACGTGAAGGTGTTGAAAGATTAGGAAGTCTTTTAGAAAAATATGGAACTTATGAAATGAATGGGATTGCTTTTCAAGATCATGATGAGATTTGGTGGTTAGAAACAATTGGTGGACATCATTGGATTGCAAAAAAAGTACCTGATGATCACTATGTAGCTATGCCTAATCAATTTGGTATTGATAATTTTGATTTAGAAGATGCACTTACTTCCAAGAAAAATCATATGTGTTCTTCAGATATGAAAGAATTCATAGAAAAATATCATCTAGATCTTTCTTTAAATGCTAAATTTAATGCTCGTGACACATTTGGAAGTCATGATGATTCAGATCATGTCTATAACACACCTCGTGCTTTTGATATTGAAAGATATTTGAATCCACATACATTTACTCATCAACCATATGATGATGATATTCCATGGTCACAAGTACCAGAAAAGAAAATCACTGTTGAAGATGTTAAATATGCTCTTTCTTTACATTTTCAAGGAACTAATTATGATCCTTATAAATCTTATGGTGATTTATCTCAAAAAGGAATGTATCGTCCTATAGGAATTAATCGTAATGACTTTTTATCAGTTATTCAATTAAGAAATGATGTACCTAAGTCTTTCCAAGCAATTGAATGGATTGCCTATGCATCAAATGTCTTTAACACATTGGTTCCTTTCTATGGAAGTATCAGTGAAACACCAGATTATTTATCTAATACAACAGATACTGTTTCTACAGATAATTTCTATTGGTCAAGTCGTTTAATTGCAGCTATGGCAGATGCTTCCTATAAGAAATCATCTATTCATATCGAACGTTATCAAAAAAATGTTATGGCTAAAGGGCATCACTTAATAAACATCTATGATGAACTTTTGCAAAAAGAAAACGATTTAGACAAACAACTTCAACTTAAACATCAAGCCAATCAAAAAATAGCTGATATGTTAAAAGAAGAAACAAATAAAACAATTTCACTTGTTTTAAACGAATTAAGTCTTTCAATGAAAAATAAATTTGAACGTTCAGACGCATAAAAGAGGTTCATTCGAACCTCTTTTATCTCCTATTTATTTTCATAAACAGCAATAATTTCACCAATATATCTTTGATGATAATCTTTTTGTGGATACCATCTTTCATCTAAAGATGAATCAATAAATTGTTTAGGATCAATCATATCACTATAAATCTTTTTACATACAAATACCATCTTACCTTGTTTAAAAGTTGGTTGGTTTTCTACTTCCTCTATATCAAAAGAAACTTCAGCAATTTTATCGCCATCTCTACCAGATTTAGAACCTAAAACACCTAATTCCTTTTTATAACCATCAAATAGAGTAACTGTAAAATAATCTTCGGCATCTACAAATTCTTTCGTATATCTTTGAGGTCGAATATAAACAGTCATTACATTTTTACCCCATAAATGCCCAAGTTGTCCCCAACTTGCTGTCATTGTATTAACAACTCCATCTTTTTTAGCTGAAATAAGTACCCAATGATTACTAATTTCATCAAAAGGATTAAACTTTAAATCTTGAATATTTACTTTTTCAAACATAGTGTTACCTCCTAATATCCTAATTCTTCATTTATAACAAGCACCGTCATTCTACTTAACGGTTGCCTTGAAATCTTCACATAAGCACTACATATACGATCATCACTTTGACAATCTACGCATTTTCCAACTTGAACACATGGTGTGTTCTTATGTAAACGTAATGCATTGGCTGGACATGATATGTTTTTAATATGTTGAATAGCTGAATCTTCATCATCAAAAATCTTATTCATTCCAACAATCACAATCACTTTTTTAGGACCATAAATCATTGCTGCTACTCGATTTCCATTTCCATCAATATTATAAAGATTTCCATTTCTATCGATTGCATTTGAACTTGTTAAATAAACATCAGCGAGTAATGATTGATGAAAAACATCTTCAATTTCATCTCTAGAAAGACCTTCTTGATAACGATCTAAAAAACGAACAGGTTTATTTCTTAAATAATTAATAACTCCTGTTTCAAATAAAGTCATTGAACCACCAACACCTACTGTTTGATCATCTTTAAGTAAAGAATCTAAATAATTTAATAATTCTTGTTTGTTATCTAAAAAAAGTAATTCAATATGATTTTGATTAAATGCTTTTTGCATTTTTTTATTTTTTATTTCTAATATTTTTTGAATATTTTGATCCATGCTTATTTTCTCACTTCTTTTATTTTATCTTTACACATATCATATAAATGACATTCTTTACAATTTGGATTTTGTGCTTTACAAAAATATCTACCAAAGAATATGAACTGATGATGCGCTTTATTCCATCTATCTCTAGGAATAGAACGACAAACCTTTCTTTCAACATCATTTACTGTATCATCTTTTTTAGCAAAACCTAATCTTTTAGAAATCCGTTCAACATGTGTATCTACAGCAAATGCAGGTTCATCAAAACCAACAGATAAAACAACATTCGTTGTTTTTCTCCCTACTCCTGGTAAACTTTCTAATTCTTTTCTTGTTTTTGGCACTTCACCATTGTATTCTTCAAGCAAAACCTGTGCCATTTTCTTTAAATTTTTAGCTTTATTTCTATAGAGCCCAATAATTTTAATATCATCTTGTAAATCTTCTAAAGATGCTAAAGCAAAAGATTCAACAGTAGGATACTTTTTAAAAAGTGAAGCTGTCACTTGATTGACTTTTTTATCAGTTGTTTGTGCTGAAAGCATGACAGCTACTAAAAGTTCAAAGACATTTTGATGATTGAGTTCACAATGAGCATCAGGAAAGAGTTCTTCAAAGTAATCTAATACTTTGTTTGTTTTTTCTTTATTCATCTTCCCACCAATGATAATGACTTTCTTTTACTTTTCTTTCTTGTGGTTTTTCATCAATATATCTTTCTTTAACTCCATTTTGAGCCCAATTAATTAAAATACCTTCAATATATCTTAAAGTTAAAACTTGACTTTTAACAGCTTCTTTTAAAGCTTTTAAAATCATTTCTTCACTATAACCGCTTTGAACCCACTCTTTAATACTATCAAATTCCATCGGTGTTAATGGTCTACCAAATTGTTCTTCAAAAACATCAATCATATTCATTTTTTCTTCTACTGGAACTTCTTTATTTTCTAAAAGTTTTTCTTCAAAATGATTTAAACATATCGCTCCATTTTTATTAAAAATCCATTTTTTCTTTAAAAGAGAATCTAAAATATGATCCATTTCATGAGGAGTAAGTGATGAATATTTTAATAATAATGAAGGTGTAATCATTTTTTTGTGCAACGTAACAAAAGTATCAATCAATAGTAATATATGACATTCTTCATCTGTCAAAGAGAGTTCTTTCCCTCTTAAAAGTAATAATCTTTCTAAATTTATACATTCTAAATCTTTTAAATATTTAATCATATCTTTTTATAATTTATATGCTTTCAAAAATTCTCCATTATCTAAAGAATAAAACGCATATAATAAAGTATCCTTTCCTTTATAAGTTAAACAATAAACAAATTGATCATTTTCATATCCTATCTCTACTTTTGTTGGATTTACTTGATATTTTTGAACAAAAGCATTCTTCACTTCTTTTTTAGAAATAGTTTTACCTTCAAAAATATCCACCTTTTTTAATTTTTTATTACATACAACATACATTGTTTTCTTTTTATTTTTCACTTTAACAATATAATTTATTTTCTTATTTTGATAAGCATTAAAATAGTCATCATAGTCATAATGGTATTGACTACATATTTCTTCTTGTATACTTACTAAATCATTTTTATGCTTTGTGTAAGGAACATGTACCCAAAGCATGTAAAAACATATATATACAAAAACAATAACTAAAAATGTTAACACGATTTTAAAACGATGTTTTCTAAAAAAAGCTTTCATACATTATTCCTCCATGCCACCTTATTATAACCTTTTTAAACAAAAAGAAAAAGCCTTTTGGCTTAGTCTCTTCCTCGATCATTTCCTAAAACAACTAAGACAATTCTAAGTAATGAAAGAAGGGTCGATAACATTCCTGCAACATAGGTTAGCGCTGCAGCTGTTAACATTTTTTTAGCTCCAAAATATTCATCTTGAACTAAATAACGATCATTTAAAATACTCAAAGCTCTAGAAGATGCATCAAATTCAACTGGAAGGGTAACAATTTGAAATAATAACATTAAGCTTGTAAGTAAAACACCAGTCCAAGCAATAGATGTTCTTCCCATAAAAAGACCAATCATAATAGCAACCCATCCTAAATTATAAGAAAAGTTACATACAGGAACGATAGCATTTCTAAATGTCAATGGTCTATAACCTTCTTGATGTTGAAGTGCATGTCCACATTCGTGAGCAGCTACCGCAAGTGAAGCAATACTTGTCCCATGATAAATATCACGAGATAGATGTAATGTTTGGTTACTTGGATTATAGTGATCACTTAAACGTCCTTGAACTTCAAAGATTTGAACAGAAGACAAACCATGTTGATCAAGAATTTCTCGCGCCACATCATAGCCCGTTAAATGTCTGCTATTTTGAACCTTTGAATATTTATTATAAGCACTTGAAACTTTCATTTGTGCAAGTGCCATCAAAGCAACACCAACTAAAACAAGTATATTCCCTAACATATAATAAGAATTTGTATAATAGTAATAATTAAACATTTTATTCACCTCGATTTATAGTTTACACTTCTATTATGAACAGAAAATGAAAAAGATGCTTAATTCATAGCATCTTTTAATCTGTTACTAGGTTTAAATGTCACTGTTTTACTAGCAGGAATAATCATTTCTTCTTGAGTTTTAGGAGAAATTCCTTTTCTAGCTTTACGATCATTGACTTTAAAAGTACCAAATCCAGAAATAAGTACCTTATCTCCTTCAACAACGCTTCTAGTAATCGTATTAAACACAGTATCTACAAGTAGTTCTGCTTCTTTTTTTGTTAAATTACGTTCTATTGAAACTGATTCAACTAATTCTTTCTTATTCATTTTCACACCCCGCAATAATAAAAATACTAGGTTAGTATAGCATCTAAAAAATGTTGTTTCAAGAGATTTTTAAAGAACTTTTTTAAAAAATTATAAAACAATTGCTATCACATTTGATTTACCTTTATTTACAATTTTTGACAATATATCATGTATTTTTAAACTTGCATTTTCTGGAATCATATTCAATTTATAATACATCCCTTCTTCTATTAAATCACCTAATTTTCTGCCAAAAACATCACATGAAAAAATAGCTTCCTTATCATTTCCATTATGATTTAAATAATCAATAAAGCTTTCCGCTTGTTGCTTTGAACCAATAATTGGTTCAAATGTACTTTCAATATCAATTTTAATCATATAAGTGGTTGCTGCTTTACTTTTTAACTTCATTCCATATCTAGAACCTTGTTTAATAATTTCTGGTTTTGATAATTCTATTTCTTCTAAACGTGGAATCGCATAACCATAACCTGTTTGTCTTACCATACTAAGGGCATTCGAAATACCATCATATTCATCCTTGATAGTCATCAATTCTTGTAACAAGGCAAGAATAGAAGAACGATCTACTTCATAACCAACAATATTTGTTAGTAATTCATCATATAAACCATTTCTTTCTTCAATGCGAATCGTCGCTGAAGAATGAGATGTATCGACACTTTTTAAATAAGCTCTTTTAACAAAGTCATACGATTCAATACCTTCTGTAAGATGTTTGACATCTTTTATTTTTTTGATTTCTACTAATGAATTTTTTAGTGCTTCATCTAATGTTTGTTTTAACCAATGTTTTTGATTTAACATTGCAATATAACGCGGAACTTCAATTTTCACCTCATGAATTCCAAATTCATTAAGTGCTTCTTGTAAAAGATGCACGATTTGAGTTTCTAACATGTTGGTTGTATCAATAGCAATGATTGGTACATCGTATTCTTTTTGATAACTTTCAACAACATTTTGACACTTTGAACTTGAAGGATCTTTACTATTGACAATCACAATAAATGGTTTCCCTATATCTTGCAACTCTTGAATGATTTCTTTTGTTGCACTGTGATAACTTTGTTCATCAATATCTAGAAAACTACCATCACTAGTAACAACGATTCCAATCGTTGAATGATCTTGAATAACCTTTTTTGTTCCAATTTTAGCTGCTTGATCAAAAGGTATACTTTCATTATACCATGGTGTTTTAACAAGACGTATCCCACTGTCATCTTGATAACCACTTGCCCCTTCAATCACATATCCTACACAATCAACTAAACGTACATTGATTTTAAAATCATCTTGTAAATCTATCTTAACGGCTTGATTCGGTATAAACTTAGGTTCTACAGTCATAATCATTTTGCCTTTTCCTGATTGTGGAAGTTCATCGATCGTTCTTATCTTTACATCAGGATCTTCAATATAAGGAATAACCGCCATTTCCATAAATCTTTTAATAAAAGTCGATTTTCCACTTCTTACAGGTCCAACAATTCCTAAATAAATATCACCTTGACATCTTTTACCAATATCTTTAAGAATTTGTTTCGTTTCCATTATCATAACTCCTTTTATTCCAATATATTAAAAACTTACGAAATCATTCCTAAATAATAAAAACAAAGCATAAAAACAAATGAAAGAAAATCTAAGAAAAAGCCTAACCATAATGTATAGCTATACTTCTTTAAATGAATACTTCCATAATATAAAGAAACAACATATAAAGTTGTATCACTTCCAGTTTGTAAAATTGATCCCATTAAACTATAAAGATGATCTATTCCATAATAATCATAAATTCTTTTTAAAATAATAAGAGAAGTTTGACTACTTATTGGTCTTGTAAAAGCCATTAATAATAAATCAAGGGGAATTGAAAAAAATCGAATAAAGAAAGTACCTATTAAAGAGATAAAACCACTACTTAAAAAAAGATTGACCCATAAAGTAAGAAGCATTAAGGAAGGAAAAAGAATCATTAAATAATGCATTCCTTCTTTGACTCCTGTAATAAATTCTTCATAAATAGGTATTTTTTTATAAGCACATTCTAAAAAACTCCATAAAATAATAAGTAGAATTAAATTAGACATGTTCAATCACCTTAATAATAACAATTCCTATAATTGTAATTGAAAAACCAATAAATAAACTATAAGGATAAAAAGCTAAAATATTTTGACTATGATAATTTTGTCTAATTGTCATCATGGTAGTTGGTAAAATAGAAAAACCTGCCGTATTGATTACTACTAGTATTTTTATTTGAAGAGGATAATTCTTTTCTTTTAATTTAGAAATTGCTTGTAAACCACTCATTGTAGCAAGTGTTCCAAGTCCTAATAGATTAGCAATCAAATTTGAAGATAGTGCTTGATAGATTTGTTCATCTTGAATACATCGTCCATAGATCCAACGTAATAGTGGTTTAAATAGAAAATTTAAATGATTCACCATATTTGAAGCCTGAATGATTTTTAATAAGCCATTCCATAAACAAATACTTAAAATAAGTGTTTTACAAAGTTCAAAGACATCAAAAGGTGTTTGTAAAAGAGCTTTTAACATGGCTTCTTGTTTATTAAAAATCAAACCAACAATAATAAAAAGAATAATCCCATAATGAAAGATCTTATTCATAAACTAGATCCTTTAAGATCATTAAATAAAAATTTCTAAACCGATATCTCTTTAATTTAATTTTTTTAATATATGTTTGATTTCTATAAATAAACATTTCTTCATTATGAATCAAATAACTTACACTTTCATCCTTTTCTTTTGACATCAACAAATCATTTTCAAACAAGTACCAGTTTCCTTTAATATTTCTAACCCCTTTATCAAACAACACAAGTTTTTCATAATTTTTAAAACATTCCTCATACTTTTTTTGATGAAACTCAAAATCATTTCCACAATTAAAAGTAACAATAATTAAATCAACTTGTTTTTTTATAGCTCGTGTAATCAATGTTCTTTTGGCTTTTTTGGTATAACCTGTTTTACCACCAACACAATAAGGGTATTCTTTTAAAAGACGATTTTTATTATGCCAATAACCTTTTCCATCTAGTCTTTTATACTCTTTTGTTTTAACAATTTGATTAAAAAGAGGATTTTGACAACAATAACGATAAAGCATCGCCATTTCTTTAACTGTTGATAAATTTCCTTCATCTTCTTCATCTAAACCTGAAGGATTCGAAAAATGTGTCTGTTTCATCCCTATATCTCTAGCTTTTTCATTCATCATTTCCACAAAACGTTCAACACTTCCACCAACACTTTTAGCCAGCATTAAAGCACAGTCATTCCCACTTCGAAGCATTAAACCATATAAAAGATCTTGAATCGTAATTCGATCTTTTATATGTATATAGACACAACTCCCATAGGCTTTATTAATCGTTTCATCAACCGTAATCTTTTTATCTAAGCGACTATTTTCAATAACAACGATGGCAGTCATAATTTTAGAAATTGAAGCAACACTTTGTAAATAATCTATATTTCTGCCTTCTACAACATATTGATTTAAACTATCATATACAATATAACTCTTTCCATAAAACTCGACATTGGTACAAATCATTTGAAAAATCATCAAAAAACTAATCAATAATTTCATTATATCACCTATATCATTCTATGTTTCTTCTTTCCATTTAACACAAATAGATTAAATACATCACATAGGAAAGTAACATCAAAAGACCACCTATTCTATTTAATTCATGTCGATAAATCGTTAAAAGCCATAATAAACAACCACTTCCTATAGCTACAAACATATCTACAATAAATTTACTTTCAAAAGGTACTGGACAAATTAAAGAAACACCTCCAGCAATAAATAAAATATTAAAAATATTACTTCCGACAATATTTCCAATCGCAATACCCGTATGATCTTTTCTAGCTGCCTGTAAAGAGGTTACTAATTCAGGCAATGATGTTCCAAAAGCAACAATCGTTAAACCGATGAATCTTTGAGAAAAATGTAACCAATAAGCTATTTGAGTGGCTGCTTTAACAACCAGTTGACTACCAATCATAACAAAAAAGATGCCTAAACCAATCAACAACACACATCCTATAAAAGAGTATTGTGGAGAAACTTCCTCCTCACTTTCTTTTTGTGACAGCCAAAACAAATAAAGTAAATAAATGATAAACATACCTATTAAAATAAGTCCTTCTTGAAATGATACAACTTGTTGACTTTTTCCCATAACAAGTAAAACAAGACTTGAAAGCAACATATAAGGAATTTCAATGAACAATGTTGATTTTTCAATCTTTATTTTTGTAATCAAAGCGCTCATTCCTAAAACAATCAAAATATTTAAAATATTACTTCCAACAACATTCCCAATGGTAATTCCTGAATTTCCTTTTAACCCTGCTACTAATGAAACAGCTGCCTCTGGCAAACTGGTTCCCATCGCACAAATCGTCAATCCAATAACTAATTGAGAAACATGAAAAATACTTGCCAGTGAAGATGCTCCATCTACAAACCAATCCGCTCCTTTCACTAAAACAAAAAAGCCTGCTGTTAGTACAATAAGCGAATAAATCATTTTATCCCTCCTGTTTTCATTCTATTAAGATTTATTCATTAAATGAAAAAGAAGGGTAAATTTCCCTTCTTTCAATGATTATCGCTTGATTGAAATAAAATGACGTCTATCTATATATCTTATTTTCTTTTGTTCAAAAAGATCAATTATTTGTAAAAAACGTGCATCTTGTTTACATTCAAAAGAATATTGTTGATTGCTTGTTGTTACTAACATACAAACTACCTTTTGTTTTAAAGATAAATCAACTTCATAAAAATCATCATAGTCTATTTCAAAAAGCTTATGTTTTTCTATATCATAACATTCAACTTTATCACTTGAAAAATATAAATATTTTTCAAAATCTTTATCTTCCATTATTTCTTGATGAATACCAAAGAATAACCCAGAAAAACGAAAGGCTTTTTTATATTCCTTATATGCTTTTTCTAGTTGATCAAGACTTAAAATGAGTTTTACTTTCATCATTTTTTCTCCTTATATAAAATACTATCGTTATAATTAAACAAATAACTACATAAAAATCTATAGCAGGTAATGGAAAAGAAAGTTGAACTTGATTTCCATGAAATAATTTATTAAAGATAAATAAGATAATAAGTAGAATTATATTTTTTCGATAATCTATGACATCACTATTCCATAAGGCAATAAAATATAAAATAGGTAAAAAATAAAATAAACAATAAATAATAAAACTAATATGAATACTAATATATCCTAAAGAATTTAAAGAATTTGTAAGTAAGCTTTGACCACAAACCATGGTCATGATCATAAAAATTTCCATTAAATAATCAAAGACCCATACTTTATCTATTATCTTCATATAAATCTCACATTCCTTTCTACATATATTCTAATAAATACTTTATTTGCCTAGAGATGTAACTTATCTTTTACTTACTTTTATTATATTATTATATTATTTATATATCAATATTATTTTTATTATTTTAATACAAAAAAGATCTAAGAAATTCTTAGATCTTTAATCGTTGATAATATTTAATATATTTAGAAAGTGGTAATCCTTCTTTGTTATTGATATAAAAAACTTCTTGACCCTTTAATACAACATATTTTTGTTTATATTTAAAACATAAATCACTATCTTTTTGAGTTATCAGAGGATATTGCTGAATAATTTTTTTATAAGCTATTTTATTTTTAAAAATATTTTCTACTTGATATTCAAAAATACCTTTTGAAATAGCTGACGTATATCCTTTATAATAGCCTTCCATCATTCCATGATCCCCTTCAATAGAATATCCTTGATATAACATTCCACCATCTTCATAGCTATAAGGTTGTTGCAAGCTTTGGACAGGTTCAATAGCGCTATAAGGATCGCCATCTGCTGGATGGTCATACAAACTTAAAGCAATTGTAGCAATAACACAAAGATAAACAATCGCATTAGATTTTTGACGTTTTTCTTTATAAAGATGTCCAAGATAACCAATTAACCAAGAAATGAGTAAAATCAGAAATGATTTGAAACCATTTTGTTTTAATAAATCTAATAAAATCAAAATAATCCCAACATAAAGATTTATTTTAGATAAAGTATTAAAAATATTTTCTAAATAAAAGGGCTTATTTTTCATTACTTTTTTTAAATGTGATAGATTACATAAGCCAAAAAAGAAGAAAGAGAAGCTTATAAGACTTACAGCAGTATAAAATAAATAAGTACCAAAATAAAAAGTCAAATAAGGTAAACTTGGCAACCCATGTATTTTAAAAGGTTGATAAGCAATTAATAAAACAATGGCCATGATCATTAAAAAATAATGAGTTGTAAAATTATAGATCGTTGATAAGATTTCTTTTTTATCACCTACATCTTGTTTTAAAGGTTGAGCAAAAAGATCTTCAACTTCTACTACTTGTAACCCGAAATAATTAACAATAATACGGCATCCTGCTTCTTTTATATCTTTATTTATTTGTTTATAATATATTTTATAATGCTTCCTTTGTGGTGTTCTTTTTTCAAATGTTAAAAAATTTAGACTTATATTTTTTAAATACCATCCTTCTAAAGCTTTATTTTCTAATAAATCAATAAATTGATCTTCATTTACTAAATAATCTTTTGTAGATATTCTTTTATATTTCATAAACATCACCCATCTTTATTATATCAATATATTATATTCGTTCAACAAATATTATTTTTATTATAAAGTATATAAAAAGTTGCCTAAGCAACTTTCTATGGTAGTGGTTTTTCACTTGCAAGATAGAGATCATACCATTCTTGTCTTGTAAGCGTAAAATCACATGCTTTAATTGTTTCTTTTAAATGTTGAGAGGATGTTGTCCCTACGATTGGTTGCATATGTGCAGGATGACGAAGTAACCAAGCAATCGCTATTGCTGGTTTAGTTACTTGATATTTATGAGCTAATTGTTGCATAACATCATTTAATTTTTGATAATTTGGATGATCAATAAAAGTTCCTTCCGCCCAAGAAGCTTGGATTGAACTCCATGGTTGGATCGTAATATCATTTAAACGACAATAATCTAAAACACCACCATCTTTATCTTGCGCAAATGCTTCTTTCATATTCATATTTAATCCTGAATCAATCATTACTGAATGAACGATTGATAATTGTAATTGATTAATAATAATTGGATATTTTAAATATTTCTTTAATAATTCTATTTGTAAAGGTGTGTGATTAGAAACACCAAAATAATGAACTTTTCCAGCTTCATATAATTCATTAAAAGTTTCAGCAACTTCTTGAGGATCACATAAAGCATCTGGTCTATGAAGCAAAAGAATATCTACATAATCTGTATGTAATCTTTCTAATGATTCATTGACACATTTTAAGATATGTTCCTTAGAAAAATCATATCTTTTTCCAGGAACAATACCACACTTTGTTTGAATAATCATCTGTTTTCTATATTCAGGATGTCTTTTTAATACTTCACCAAATAATTCTTCTGATTTTCCTCCACCATAAATATCTGCATGATCAAAAAAATTAATTCCTGATTCTAGAGCAGTTTTGACAAGTTCTTCCACTTCTTCAATGCTTTTATCAGCAATTCTCATACATCCTAAAGCAATCTTTGATACCTTTAAATCCGTTTGTGGTAATGTTAAATATTCCATAGTTAGCTCCTTTATAATTTTAATAAATTTAAACCAATTTCTTCATCAAAGTAACGATCTACTTGTCCATTGATGACTTGAATAACCATTTCACATGTTGCTGAAACAATTGCTTTATTTAAATGACCACCAAAAACTTCTCCTTGATCATTTCCAGCAGATAGATGCATATGACTATAATATTCACCATTCATTGTATTAATAGTTCCCGTAAGAGATACAATTTCATAATCACCTTTAAATTCATTAGCAAAATATTTCTTTTCCTTTGTTTTAAAAACACCGACTGTAAAATCATTAATTGCACCTAAAGCTTGAATACTTGCAAGTTTGATATTTTCTTTTAAAGCAATATTTTTAACTTGTTCAACAATATCTTCACCCTTATCAATTCTTGCGATAATTGTATTTTCAAATTTTTTATATTTCATTTTCTTTCCTCCTATTGATAAACCCGATATTTCCATTTTCCTTTCAAAAAACGTGTTGATAATAATAAACATCTAGAAATATTATCTAAAACCATCATGATCCAAACACTTTCAAGTCCAAATGAAAAGACATTGATCATGAGCATTGAACCAAAAATCCTTATTCCCCACATCGTAATCAAAGAAAATACAAATGGTGCTTTGGTATCCCCCATTCCATTAAAAGTTCCTTCTAAAATAATCAAGATACCATAGATTGGTTCACTAATAGAAACAATCCTTAATACCCTAGTTCCTAAAGCGATAACTTTTTGATCAGGAGTAAAAATCGACATAATATTTTGAGCATTTATGAATAATAAAACACCAGCAATAGCCATGATACTTAAAGTAATTGCACATGTAAGATACGTCATTCTTTTAACTTTAGATTCATCTTTTTCACCAACAGCATTTCCTACAAGTGTACTTGCTGCTGATTGGAAACCATACCCCGGTGCATAAAACGCTTGTTCTGCTTGAATTGCTATCGAATGTGTTGCCAAAGAAACAACTCCTAATTTAGCAATCAACGAAGCAAAAGTAACATGTCCTAAACAAATAACACTTCTTTCCATAACAACAGGAATAGAAATTTTTAAACATTCTAAACATACTGGTTTATGAAAATGAAATCCTGTATGTTTAAAATCAAAGATTTTATTTTGATAATAATGTCTAAACATCAAAATTCCTCCAACAATATAAGAAATAGCTGAAGCTATCGCTGCTCCGGCTACAGATAAACCAGCTCCATAAACAGTTATACCAAATATCTTTCTTGTCGGATAAATTAAAAAGAAATTTAAAATGATATTGATTATATTCATATAAACATTGATCATCATTGGTGTTTTCATATCTTTAACAGCTCTTAAAGTTGAAGAGAGAATAATAATAAATGTTCTAAATATAAATGGTGCTGATACAATTAAAAAATATAAAAAAGCATCATGCCTTATTTCTTTGGCACCATTGAGCCAACCAGGTAAAAATGGAGCAATTATGATACTAATAATAGTTGTTATCAATCCTATAATAAAAGAAATAAATAAGGCTTGTTGACCCGCAATCTGTACTTTTTTATAATCTTTAGCGCCATCTGATTGAGCACATACGGCTAAGACACCCACTCCAAAGGCAACCGAAATACTTCCTAACAACCAAGTAACAGTAGATGTTAAACCAACTGCTGCAGAAGCTGTTGCTCCCATAGAACCAACCATCGCTGTATCTACATAAGTCACTACCGTATTCATTGCTTCTTGAATAATAGCAGGCCATGCAAGATGACATATATTTTTTATCTCATTTCCATATTTCATCCTATAACCTCCAATAATTCTATTATACAAACAAAAAAAGGAATAAACAATGTTATTCCTATAATTCTTGATACATTCTTGTACGTTTCACATCTAAATATTTCCAATATTTTCTTTCCCTACCACCTACAGCTATTACTAAATCATCACTGTATCCAAAAACTCTGGCAATTGTTCCTTTTTTCACTTTAGAAATATGAGTTAATTTTCCATCTAATATTGCATACTTCATAATAGCTACCCCCTTTATCTATCTTTATTATAGATAAATAAAAGAAATATTGTTTTCATAAGTATGTATTAAACACCTAAAAAACGTATTTATAGTATATATACATAAAAAAGAGGTCCTCTATTTAGGACCTCATTTATACTATTAGAAATCTACTTCTGTATCATAGTAGCAAGCTTTTAATAAAGCAACCATTTCATCATGGTTTGGAATACGTGGGTTTGATCCTGTACATGCATCAGCAATTGCATTATCAGCAATTTCATCAACACGTGCTAAGAAGATATCTTCTGGAACAAATCCAGTTTCAGCTGGCATACCATCTGCGCCATATTTATTGATTCCATGAGGAATATTTAATTCATCATTCATACCTCTTAAATATTTAATTAATAAAGCAACTTTTTCATCATCATCTGCTCCACCTAAATGCATGTAATCAGCGATGACACCATAACGTTTTTTAGCTGTTGGATCTTTTGCATTGAAAGCAATAACTTTTGGTAAATACATTGCATTAGCTGCACCATGAATAATATGTCCACCTTGATCAACGAAAGCAGCACCTGTTTTATGTGCCATTGAGTGAACGATACCTAATAAAGCGTTAGAGAATGATTGACCAGCTAAACATTGAGCATCATGCATTGTATCTCTTGCTGCCATATCTCCATTATATGATTTTACTAAGTTAGCTTGAATTAATTCAATTGCATGAATAGCAAGTGGATCTGTATAATTACAGTTTGCTGTAGAAACATATGCTTCAATAGCATGAGTCATTGCATCCATACCAGTATGAGCAACTAATTTAACTGGCATTGTTTCAGCTAAATCAGGATCAACAATAGCAACATCTGGTGTAATTTCAAAGTCAGCGATAGGATATTTAATTCCTTTATTATAGTCTGTAATAATTGAGAAAGCAGTAACTTCTGTTGCTGTACCACTAGTAGATGGGATAGCACAGAAATGAGCTTTTTTACGTAATTTTGGAATACCAAATACTTTGCACATATCTTCAAATGTGATATCTGGATATTCATATTTAATCCACATAGCTTTTGCTGCATCAATTGGTGAACCTCCACCCATGGCAACAATCCAATCTGGATTAAATTCTTCCATAACAGCTGCACCTTTCATAACAGTTTCAACTGATGGATCTGGTTCAATACCTTCAAATAATTTAACTTCCATTCCAGCTTCTTGTAAATAGTTAACAGCACGATCTAAGAAACCATTACGTTTCATTGATCCTCCACCAACACATACAATAGCTTTTTTTCCTTCTAATGTTTTAAGGGCTTCTAAAGCACCTTTTCCATGATATAAATCTCTAGGTAATGTAAATCTTTGCATAACTTATTCTCCTCTTTTCCTATCTCTAATGATAGCACTTACATTTATTTTTGGTTAGATACTAAAAAGGCATAGTGATATGCCTTTTTTTATATATCAAGTTATTTTTTTCACATTACATGTGCATTTTTTCACTTCACTTGTTCGATTCCATTTTTCAAACATTCTATAAAATTTTGATCTTCTTTTGATAAAACATATCCTTTTCGATAAATTAAGTAATCAACATAGGGTATTTTCTTATCTTTACATGCTTTTAAAACAAAATCATTTTGTTTTAAAAGCTTTTTAGGCATTGGGGCAACCCACATATAAGTTTCTGGAATCTCACTTAAAAGTTCAAATTGTATTCCTCTTTCATAAATGTTCATATGCTTATGATTATGATGATCTTCTTGAATATGAATATCTCCATGTTTTAATTCAATTTGTTTCTTTAAATCTTTCATATAGATATCTTTATCTTTAAGAGGATTACCTTTTGAAATAAGAATTTGATAATCAAAAGTAAATAGTTTTTCATAAGTCAATTCTTTTAAATTTAAAATATTGAAATAATAATCTTGATCTCTTAAAGGAAAACGTACAATTCCTAAATTATTTTCTCCATCATAAACATTTTGAATCGTATCAATTGAATTCGTTTCTCGATAATTTAGATTCAATTCCTTTTTCATATTATTATCCATTTTTAAATATTCAATAAAAGCTTCTGAGATGTAACTTGAACGAGGGACACAAATATCTAAATTCAATTTATGAGGATCATCCTGATACATATTTTTTAAATAATCTACTTCTTGAACAATTTTTTTAGCCTGTGATAAAAATTCTCTTCCTTTAGTTGTTGGAACAACCCCTTTATTATGCCTTTCAAATATCTTTATATTAGCTTCTTCTTCTATTTCTTTAATAATTTTAGATAAACGTGGTTGATTAATATAGAGATGCTGTGCTGCTTTAGAAATAGATTCATATTTTTCAACTTCTATTAAATATTTTAAATGTAAAAAATTCATCTTCAAGCTCCTTAAATATAATGTAACTATTATATCATTTCTATAAAAAAATTCTATGCAAAACATAGAATTTATAAATAAGTTTCTTTAATATAATCAATTGTTTCTTCTAAATTACTTTTAGATAAATGAACTAACATATCTTTAATCATTGCATCTGTTTCTTGATGAATGACATAATAACCATGTGTCTTATTATAATAATCTAAAGGAGCCGATACATCAAAATTTTCTCCACGGTAAACCATTGTTGCTGCTACTCGATCACAAAACATTTCCACAACATACTTTGTAGGCATTTTGGCAGGAACAACCCCTTCTCTTGAAAAATCAACCCAATATTCCCAATGATGTTTATTTCTTCCTTTATGATGAAGCCAAGCGGAAGAATAACCAATCGTTTCTCTTTCAATTGAATTAGGTGAACGCGTCCCTACCCAATATTTAGCACCTGTTTTTAGTTCAGTTGGCGAATATTTTGATAAATCATGTAGTAATCCTTGTTTATATAAACCACATTTAAAACAAAGCATTGTTACATAGTATTTATGTTTATTAATTGTTTTTAAATGATTGATGAGTTTCACTATAAATCCCTCTCTTGATATTTCGTTTTAAATATATCTTCATCACTTTCTGTCTCTACAACATCACCAAGTTCTGGAAGTTCATCTAAAGACGCTAAAGAAAAAGCATCCATAAATTCATCTGTCACCCCATATAAAATAGGAAGTCCTGGACTTTCTTCTCTGCCTACTTCTTTAATAAGTGCTTTAGCAATGAGTTTTCTAATCATGCCATCACAACCAACTCCTCTAATATCTTCAACTTTAGCACGAGTAATTGGTTGATTATAGGCAATAATAGCGAGTGTTTCTAAAGCTGCTTGAGAAAGTGTTGCTTTTGATTGTTCTACCATTTTTTGATAATAAGGAAAATATTGAGGATTCGTTGCAAGTTTATATTTACCACCAAAATCAACAACTTGTAGGCCATCAAAGCCTCTTTTTGAATAAGCTTCTATAAAATGATCCATAGCTTCCACAGCTTCTTTTTTAGAAATTTCTAAAATCAGTGATAATTCTTTTATATCAATACCTTCATCACCTTTTAGATAAAGGATACCTTCTATAATATTATTATAATCTTCCATTACTCTTTCCCCTCTACATAAATATCATCAAACAATCCTTCTTGGATAATTTCAACTTCTTTATCATTAGCTAAAACTAAAATCGATAAAAATGTCACGATAAAATAATAGCGATCTCCTCTATCAAATAATTCATCTAATTTTACCCTTTTATTAACTCTTACTTTAAAATAATTTCTAATTTGATCACTTCTTTGTTCAATGGAAATATCTTTTTTAGAAATATGTGTATCTAATGGTCGTGATAACATTTTTCTTTGATACATTTTTTGCATAGCCTTCATTAAATCATATACTTCTAACCCCTTTGGAATCATTGTTGAAGTATCAATGACATATTCTTCCATATTATTAGAGGGTTTAATCAACATAGATTGTCTTTTTTCATATTTTTCTTGAATCTCGTCTAAAACATCTTTATATCTTTTATATTCAATAAGTCTTCTAATGAGTGCTTCTCTTGGATCTTCTTGATACTCATCTTCAATTTGTACTTTTTCTTTAGGTAAAAGCATTTTACTTTTCATTTCAATAAGCTGTGCAGCCATGACTAAATATTCAGACATCACTTCAAGTTGTGATGATTCCATCATATGTATATATTGTAAATATTGATCTGTAATAACTGATAATTCAAGTGTTTGTAGATCCATCTCTTTTTCTTTAATTAAATGTAACAATAAATCTAAAGGGCCTTGAAAATCATCCAATATAACTTGATATTCCATTATTTCACCTCTTAGGTATTATAACATAAATTTATATTTTGTATTTATTATGTTGATTATTTCCTATATAATACGCCTGAAAGGGGTTATAAAATGTTTTCATTATCATCAATTATATTAGCTTTTTTTGCAGGAATTTTAGGAACACTAATTGGTGGAACACAAACCTTTATTTGTACAGGTTTTGTCGGTCTCCTTATATTTTTATTAGAACATGTTGGTGTTAATACCACATTTTTAAATGAAGCTTTATCAAATAATTTATTTTTACCATGTATTATCTTTAACGCTGCAGGACTTGCAACTGCCTATGCAGGAACAAAACATGAAATAAGAGGCGTTGAAACTTCTAGGTCACTTGCTTTTACCAATGATCCAAAGGTTTTACTCGTAGGTGCTATCGGTGGGGTTTTAGGTTATTTGATTTTTGCTTTTGAAAATTATTTTTCATTTCCAGTAGATACCGGAGCAGTTTCGGTTATTCTTGTAGGAGTTTTAGGAAGAATCTTATTCAATCAAGAAGATACATATAATGAAAAGAATTTAGATTTCTTAGAAAAAGCATCTCCTTCATTTTGGGGATTTCAATTTTTAATTGGTTTAGCTGTATCAACAGTTATGGCTTATTTTGCAAAAGAAACAGGTCTTTATACAATTGGTTTTTCAATTAGTGCTTTAACACTTATCTTTGCTTTAAGTGATCCTGCTTTCCCTGCTACACACCATACAACTCTTGTTGTAGGTTATGCAATGGCACAAACAGGTAATATTTTGATTGCTGTTATTTTTGGTATCATTGCTCATTTTATTGGATTAATTTTTGGGATGGTGCTCAATACAGATTGTGGTACACATATCGATCCACCAGCTGTTGCTATTGCTACATGTAGTTTAATTATTTTTACTTTATTTTAAAACAGAGGTTCATATTTAACCTCTGTTTTTTGATAAACTATAATCATTTGATTAATTTAATAAAATTTTTATTTCTTAGGTTCTCTAATAATGAATTGGAGTAAATCTTTTCCATTAAAAGGAATTAATGGATAAAGATAGGAAAAGCCAAAAGGTTTTAATGATATTAAATACATATATAAAATAACTTGATAAGCAATAAAGCCTAGCCAACCAAATAATCCTGAAAATAGAATCATAAATATTTTTACATATTTATTGGTTAAAGATAATTCATAATTAGGTGTGGCAAAACCACAAACATCTCCAATAGATACAAATAAAAGAATCTCTCCTGAAAAAAAACCGAGTTCAATCGCAAATTCTCCTAGTAAAATAGCAGCAATCATCCCCATCGTATTTGAAATAGAATTGGGCGTATGAATGGTTGCAATTCTTAAAAGCTCTACTGCCAGTTCAACTAAAATAATTGAAAATAATTTTTTTAGACTGACACTTCCTTGATTTACAATCAACATCCATAAAGGAACCAAATAAATCGAAAGAAATACAGCACTAAAACGAATTAAACGAATAAAAGTACCAATAATAGGTGTTTGTCGATGTTCTTCAACATGTTCTAGAATTTCAAACAAAGTTGTAGGTAACATCATAACAGAACTTGAAGTATCGCATATAATGGCAAGATAACCATGATGAATGTGTGTAGAAACCACATCTGGTCTTTCACTGTATCTTACAAGGGGAAAAGGATTATAACTTTGGTCAAAAATCAATTCTTCCAAAGCACGATCTGTCATAATTAAATCTTCATTTTTTATTTCATTAAGTCTTTCTTTAATACTTTTTAACATGGTTTGATCTATTTCGCTTTTTAAATAACATAAACAAATATCTAATTTATTTTTTTTACCTACAACAACTTTTTCCATTACTAAATCTAATGTACGAATTCGTCTTCTAATCAAACCTGCACAATTTAATAGATTTTCATTAAATCCATCTTTACTTCCTCTAACCGATTTTTCTGTATCTGGTTCTTCGATTGAACGTGTAGGAAAATGTCTTGTATCTAAAACATAGACTTTACTTTTATCTATATCTTTAACGATTGCACAACCTGTAAGCATCGCATATTCGTAATTTTCTTTATTTAATTCTTCTTTGACATCTCCATTATTTAAACAATCTTTTAAAGTTTTTCCTTTTGCATTTGTAATTCCTTCAACCAAATAAGCAATCAATTCATCAGAACATAAACTAGAAATATAATCAATTTCAATTTTTCGACCATCAAAATCTAAATATCTAACATTTAAATCAAACGAAGGGTTTTTCATGATTTTGGTTTAAAGAAAAGAGCAATAATAAACGCAAATAAAATGGCCGAAGAAATTCCTGCTGCTGTTAAATCAAACATTCCCATTGCTAGACCAAAGACCCCGTATTCTTTTGTCATTGCCATGGCCCCATGCATTAAAGAATGGCCAAAACTCGTAATAGGAAGCATTGCCCCTGCATGAAAAATTTTAATCAAGCGATCATAAATATGAAATAAATCTAACAGTGCTCCTAGTACAACAAAACTACATGTAATATGTCCTGGCGTTAATTTAGTATATTCATAAATTAGTTGAGCAACAGCACAGACAAACCCACAAAACAAAAAGGATAAGACGTAATTCATTTGACAACCTCCAATACATAGCCATGACAAACACAAGGAATCGATAATTTTTGATTTGTCATCACCGGATTTAACAAAGCCCCTGTTGCTAGAACAAGCACACGTTGATACTTTCCTTTTAACATCATCTGATAAATATAGCCAAAACTAACAAGTCCATTACAAACAGGACCACTTCCTCCTTGATAGACATTTTGAGTAACATCATAAAGCAAACAACCACAATCATCATACTCGTTATACTTTTGATTTTCTTCTTTTAAAAGATCTTTCATAATTGTTTTTCCATAACGAGAAAGATCTCCGGTTAAAATTAAATCATAATAAGTACCATCTCTCTTTAGATCTTTCATATGTTGTAAATAGGTATCTAAAGCTGCTGGTGCCATGGCACGCCCCATATCATTAGCGTCATATTGATCGAAGTCGATGACTTTTCCTAAAGTAATAGATTCAATTCTTATTTGACTTGGTTTATTTGATAAAAAGACAGCGACACTTCCTGTAGCCGTAAAAGTCATCGTTTCTTTTCTTTGTATACCATATTCTAAAGGATATCTAAATTGTCTTTCTGCTGTGGCATTATGAGAAACTGTACAAGCCATAGCACTATGAATATTATGATTTTCAATCATAATTGAAGCATTTGCTAGAGCAAGTCCAATCGTACTACATGCACTATATAAGCCAATAAAAGGTCGATGTAAATGATTAGCGTAATAATAACACGCTGTAATTTGATTATTTAAGTCTCCTCCAAAATATAAATCAATTTCTTCTTTTTTTACTTTTCCTTTTTTTAAACAAATAAGGATAGCATCTTTCAGCATTTCAATTTCTGCCTGTTCATAACTTGCATGATGATGATAATGATTAGGATAATGTTTATCAAAATAATGTCCTAAAGGCCCTTGATGTTCAACAATTCCTGCTGTTGTCCCAACACTTTGAATATAAACATCTTGAAAAACAAAACTACTACCAGAAATAGGTGATGACATAACGAATTCCTCCTAATACAAATGAAGCAACAATTCCAAAAGTAATCACCGCTCCACCAAGTTTAAAAATATTAGCCCCTATTCCCGTCACGAAACCTTCACTTCTTGCCTCCATTGCACTTGAAGTCATCGCATTTGAAAAACCTGTAATAGGAATAAAAGAACCTGCCCCTGCAAAATCACCTAAACGGTCATAGATTCCTAAACCCGTTAGTATTGCTGCAATTAAAATAAGAGTAATCAACATAATAGGGGTGGCTTCCTTTTCACTAAAAGAAAATAATTCTTTGTAAAGATTTAAAAAAAATTCTCCTATCATACCAATCACTCCACCCACTAAAAAAGCACTTGCTGTATGTTTTAATACTTGCTTTTGTGGTTTATTTTTATCTGCAATTTCATTATATTTTTTTATATTCATAGATTTACCTCCACATTTTTAGGATAGACAAAAATAATGAATATAAACATTTTAATTAAATTATCGATATTCGATATAACTAACAAAATAAAAAGGCAAGACTTAGCTTGCACTTTTATAATTCATTTGTAAGTGATTGAATATATTCTTTTAAAGGTTCATCTGCTTGACTTCCATGTTCTTTAATAATATTAACAATTGCACTACCAACAATGACACCATCAGCATATTGTTTAAACTCTTTTACTTGTTCTGGTTTATTAATACCAAAACCAATAGCTACTGGTGTATTTGTTACTTGACGAATATGTTCAATAATTTCTTCAAGATTATTAGAAAATGAAGTATTATCTCTTGTCCCTGTAACACCCATTGACGATACAAGATAGATAAATCCTTTTGCTTCTTTTGCAATCATTTCAACACGATCTTTACTTGTTGGGGCAATCATTGAAATTAAAGTAATATCATAATTATAACAAACATCTTTGACTTCTTGGCTTTCTTCATAAGGTAAATCTGGAAGAATAATACCATCAATGCCAACTTCTTGACATTTTTTAAAGAATTCATCATAACCGTAATGGAAAACAACATTTAAATAAGTCATAAAACATAAAGGAATATCACTTTTTTCTCTTACTTTTTTAACCATTTCAAAAACATCATCTGTTGTAACTTTGTTTTTTAAAGCACGTACATTTGCTTCTTGAATGGTTGGTCCTTCAGCAATTGGATCAGAAAAGGGAATACCAATTTCAATCAAACTAGCCCCTGCTTGTTCCATATCTAAAATATAGTCTACTGTTTTATCTATTACAGGATCTCCTGCTGTTAAAAACCCAATGAAGGCTTTTTTATTTTCAAAAGCTTTATATATTCTATTCATAGATTTCTTTCCCCCTATATCTTGCAATCGCTGCAACATCCTTATCTCCTCTACCTGAAAGACAGACAATTAAAATATCATCTTTTTTCATAGTTGGTGCTATTTTGATTGCATGTGCAATCGCATGTGCACTTTCAATGGCACAAATAATTCCTTCAGTTTTTGCAATGTATTCAAAAGCATCCACTGCTTCATCATCTGTAACTGGTACATATTGCGCACGTTTTGTATCATGTAAATAAGCATGTTCAGGTCCAATACCTGGGTAATCTAAACCGGCTGAAATAGAATAAACAGGTGCAATTTGACCGTATTTATCTTGACAGAAGTAAGATTTCATTCCATGGAAGACACCTAATGATCCTGTCGCAATTGTTGCTGCTGTTAAAGCTGTATCGACACCTTTACCAGCGGCTTCGCAACCAATAAGTTTTACATCTTTATCATTGATAAAATTATAGAACATTCCCATCGCATTACTTCCACCACCAACACAAGCCATCACAGCTGTAGGAAGTTTACCTTCATATTCAAGAATTTGTTCTCTTGCTTCTTTAGAAATCACACTTTGGAAATCTCTCACCATCATTGGAAATGGATGAGGTCCCATCACAGAACCTAAAACATACATCGTATCATCCACACGTTTTGTCCATTCTCTCATTGCTTCATTGACCGCATCTTTTAAAGTCATTGTCCCTGTAGTTACAGGATGTACTTTAGCTCCTAAAAGTTCCATACGATAAACATTTAAAGCTTGACGATCTGTATCTTCTTTTCCCATAAAAATTTCACATTCAAGTCCAAGCAAGGCTGCTGCTGTGGCTGTAGCTACACCATGTTGTCCAGCACCAGTTTCAGCAATAATTCTTGTTTTTCCCATTTTTTTAGCCATTAAAGCTTGTCCTAATACATTGTTGATTTTATGAGAACCTGTATGGTTTAAATCTTCTCTTTTTAAATAGATTTTAGCGCCACCTAAATCTTCTGTCATCTTTTTCGCATAATATAATAAAGATGGTCTACCAGCATATTCTTTTAATAATGTATTAAGTTCATCATTAAATGCTTGATCATTTTTATAAAATTCATAAGCCTCTTCAATTTTATGAATTTCACTCATTAAAGTTTCAGGTATGTACTGTCCCCCATGTATTCCATATCTACCTTTCATTTCTAACTCTCCTTACGATTTCCTTAATTTTTTCCCTATCTTTAAAACCATCTGTTTCAACACCACTTGAAACATCTAATCCATAAACATTCAGTTTTAAAGCTTCATCAATATTAGAAAGATTGATTCCCCCTGCCAAAAATACAGACTTATTGACTTCTTTCAACATAGACCAATCAAAACTTTCCCCAGTTCCTCCAGAACCATAATCGAAAAGATAATAATCAACGTCATAGTCTACATTGAAAGAATCATCATTTTTAATTTGAATTGCTTTAATAATTGGAACATCTATTTTTTGTTTTAAAATCTTTATATATTCATTTGTTTCTTGACCATGCAATTGTACAAGATCAATAACATCATTTTTAACTAATTTTTCAACAAAAGAAATATCCTCATTTACAAAAACACCTACAACTTGAATCGAAGATAAAAGACCTTTTTTTAATTCTTTTGCCTGATCATAAGTAATCTTTCTTTTTTTTCCCGCAAAAACAAAGCCAACATAATCAGGTTGATATGTATTTACATAATCAACATCTTCGCTTCTTTTTAAACCACAAATTTTAATCTTCTTCATCAATACCTTTTAAAACTTCTAATGTATGTCTTTTATCATGGCTTTTCATCATAGCTTCACCAATTAAGACAGCATTTACATGATGTTTTTCTAATAATTCAATATCTTTTCTTGTTTTAATACCACTTTCAGAGACAAAGATAACATCATCATCGACCATATCTCTTAATTTTAATGTTGTATTTAAATCAACACTGAAATCTCTTAAATCTCTGTTATTTACACCAATAATTTTAGCGCCTACACGCAACGCTTTTTTTACTTGCATTGAACTGTGTGTTTCAACAATTGCTGACATACCTAAATTATGCGCTAAATTAACACAACGCATTAATGTAATTTCATCTAAAACACCTGCAATTAATAAAATCGCATCTGCTCCTAAGATTTTAGCTTCATAAACCATATATTCATCTACAACAAAATCTTTTCTTAAAACAGGAATTTTCACAATACGTTTGATTTCTCTTAAAAAATCATCATCCCCTTTAAAATAATCAGGTTCAGTTACTACTGAAATAGCATTTGCTCCAATCATTTCATATTCTTTCGCAATTGCTTTAAAATCAAAAGTGGAAACAATTTGTCCTTTTGATGGTGAATGTCTTTTAACTTCTAAAATATAAGACATTCCATCTTTTTCTAAAGCTTTTTTAAAAGGAAAACTTTGGTCAATAGGCATTGCAAAGGCTTTTTCTTTTAATTCATAAATTGAATGACGTTTTTTATTTGTTTCAACACGTTCTTTTGTACTTTCAACAATATCTTCTAAAATCATAATATACGCTCCTATTTGTTTGATTCTTTTATAAACTCTTCTAGTTTTTCATTTGCCTTTCCACTATCAATCAACTTTGCTGCTAAATCAATTCCTGCTTGTAAAGAATCAACTTTACCACCAATATATAAACCTGCCCCCGCATTCATTAAGACAGCTGTTCTAGGTCCACCTTGTTTACCATTTAAAACATCTCGTGTAATTTGAGCGTTTTCTTTTGGAGTTCCTCCAACAAGTTCATCTTTTAAACATCTTTGTAAACCAAATTGTTCAGGTGAAATTGTATATGTTTTAAATTGATTCTCATTAATTTCACAAACAAAAGTTTCATTAGATGCTGAGATTTCATCTAAACCATCTCTTCCATAAACCACCATAGCTCTTTTAACCCCTAAATTACTTAAAACTTGAGCAAGTGGTTCAACTAATGATCCATCATAAACTCCCATTACTTGATAAGTCGCTCCTGCTGGATTCGTAAGTGGTCCTAAAATATTAAAGACTGTACGAATACCTAGTTCTTTTCTTACTGGTGCAACATATTTCATCGCTAAATGATAGTTTTGAGCAAATAAGAAACAAATATTAATATCGTTTAATAATTCCTTACTTCTTTTTTCATTGATTGTAATATCCACTCCAAGAGCTTCTAAACAATCTGCTGCGCCACTTTTTGAACTTGCCGCACGATTTCCATGCTTAGCAACTTTAACACCACCACTAGCAATCACAATAGATGAAGTTGTAGAAATATTGAAAGAATTTGATCCATCTCCTCCAGTTCCTACAATTTCAAGAACATCTTGATCATTCAATAACTTCACACAATGTTCTCTCATGCCTTTAGCACTTGCAGTTATTTCATCAATTGTTTCACCTTTTAATGAAAGTGCTGTTAAATAAGCAGCCTTTTGAATATCAGAAGCTTGATCATCCATGATCTCATTCATACATTCATAAGCTTCTTGATATGTTAAATCTTCTTTTTTTGATAATTTAATAATTGCTTCCCTAATCATTTTGTATCTCCTTTAAAAAATTTTCAACTATTTTTTTACCTTCTTTTGTTAAAATCGACTCCGGATGAAACTGTAACCCATAAACAGGATAGTTTTTATGACTGATTGCCATGATTTCACCATCATCGCTTTCCCCTATAATCTTCAAACATTCTGGTAAATTTTCTTTTTTAGCAGCTAAGCTATGATATCTAGCCACTGCTGTCTTTTCCCCGATTCCCTTAAAAATTGGATTTGTAGTATCTACTTTAATTATTGAAGACTTTCCATGCATGACGCTTTGAGCATAACTTACTGTTCCTCCAAAAGCTTCAACAATTGCTTGATGCCCTAAACAAACTCCCAAAATAGGATATTTCGTATAACATTTTTGAACAACTTCTTCAATAATACCCGCTTCACTCGGTTTCCCTGGACCTGGTGAAATAATAATACATGATGGCTGAAGTTCTTCTATTTCTTCAACTGTCATTTCATCATTTCTTATAACCTTGATATCTTCATCGATTGAACCTATCAATTGATAAAGGTTATAAGCAAAACTATCATAATTATCAATGAGTAGAATCATAATCAATACCTCCATCTGCCATCTTGATTGCTTCAACAACCGCACCTGCTTTATTTAAACATTCTTGATATTCATTTTCAGGAACACTGTCATAAACAATTCCTGCACCACTACAAATAGAAATTTCATTATTTCTTTTATAAGCTAAACGAATACCAATACATAAATCCATATTTCCTGTAAAATCTAAATAACCAATCGCTCCTCCATAAATACCTCTTTTATTTTGTTCTAATTGATTAATGATTTGACATGCCCTGATCTTTGGTGCTCCTGATAAAGTACCTGCAGGAAGTAAAGTATCAACTGCATCTAAAGCATCATATTCTTCTTTAATTTCACTGCTAACAACACTTGCTATATGGATAACTTTTGAAAACTTTAAGATATCCATATAAGATACCACATGTACACTATTGAATTTAGAAATTCTTCCTAAATCATTTCTTCCTAAATCAACGAGCATATTATGTTCAGCTACTTCTTTTTCATCTTTTAATAAATCATCTATTAATTGTTGATCTTCTTGATCATCTTTTCCTCTTTTTCTCGTTCCAGCAATTGGAAAAGTTGTTAACTTTGTTTCCTCCAATTTAATTAAAGTTTCTGGAGAAGCTCCAGCTACTTCAATATTATCACTTGCAAAATAGAACATATAAGGTGATGGATTCGTTGTTCTTAAAACACGATAGCTATCAAATAATGAACCTGTTGCTTTTGCATAAAGTCTATTTGATAAAACAACTTGGAAGATATCACCTTCTTTAATATAATCAATACCTTTTTCAACCATTTGACAATATTCTTCTTTAGAGAGAACTGGTTTAAAATCTTCTAATAATTTTAATGGTTGAACAAGTGTTTTAACATGTTTTCTAATAATATAATCTAATTCATCTAATTCTTTGATTCCTTTTTTATAATTCTTTTGTAAATCATTTGTTCCAATATTAACAATTAAAATCAACTTTTGCTTAAAATGATCAAAACAAATAACTTTATCAAATAACATTAAATCAACATCATTAAAACCATTATCTTTTTGATTTTTAATAATTGAAGGTTCGCTATATTTGAAATAATCAAAACTAAAATAACCAACTAAGCCTCCTGTAAAAGTAGGAAAACCCTCTAATTTTAAACTACGATGTTCATTTAAAACTTTTCTAATATATTCTTTGGGATGTGTCACTTTAAAAATCTTATCATCCACTTTCATCATCTTGTTATAACAAGTAATTTCGCTTTTAGGATCAAATCCTATAAAAGTATATCTTCCCCATTTATTTTTATCTTCATGACTTTCTAACATATAAACATGTTTAGAATATTGTTTTAATTTTCTCATTAATTCTATAGGTGTAATCATGTCACTATAGATTTCTTTTTTTATTGGAACTAAATCATACTGACTAAGATCCATTTCTTCTAACATTTCTAAACTTGGATAATACATATAATTCCCCCTAATAATTAAAAAAACCGTCTTGAAAGTTAAACTTTCAAGGACGGTTATGTCCGCGGTGCCACCTTGATTCATGATACACTCATGCACTTTACTAGATGCTATCACATCTATGACTACTTACGTAAGCCTTACGTCAAAAAATACTCAGCTAATGCCTTTCCTTTTGCCCTCAGTGGTCCATTTAATAGACTGCGTTCTGTTTGCTTCCACCATCCAAACTCTCTATAAGTGCACGTTCTATTTTTATCTCCACTTCATCGGTTTCACTTATTGTATGTATTATAAATCGGTTTTAAAAATAAAGTCAACATTATTAAATAATGTTTTATTTTTTGTACACTTAGGCATATCCTTTTATTTTACAAAATATGTTTGATATACCAATTCTACAAACAATGAATTAGCCCATGCAAACCAAGATCTTGTATATTCACTTGGTTCATCCTTATTAAATCCCTCTTGACATAATCCTTCATTATTACTTGTTTCTAAAATCAAATTAATCATTTTTTTAGCTTCTTCTTTAGTCCCTGTTAATCCTTGTATTGATAAAGCAATATGCCAAATATAATTTTTAGGAGTATGTGGACTACCGATACCACTTGCACAGGTTCCTTGATAATAATAAGGATTATGATGACTTAAAATAAATGATCGTGTATGTTGATAAAGTGTATCCTCCTTTTTACAATAGCCTAAATAAGGCATAGAAAGTAAAGATGGTACGTTAGCATCATCCATCAAACAATAATTACCAAAGCCATCCGTTTCATGAGCGTATATTTTTCCAAACTGAGGATGTAAATAAATTCCATAACATTGAACTTATTTATTAATAAGTCCAGCAATTAGATCTGATAATTCTTAATCTTGAGCTACAAAAGGTAAATAGTGATTCACTTGAGCTGAAGAATCTCTTAACCACATGGCGGGAATGTCTCCTGTAATGATAAAAGTTTCATCATCATTCATCTTTTTTAAAGTTGTTTCAATTGTTTAAACATTTTTAATAATTGGAGATTGTCTTTTAAAACATAATCTGCCTCTTTTAATACTTTTTCTATTTGTATTGTCCTCATAATTTTCTCCTCTTTTTCTTATTATATAATGAAATAAGAAAAATATATATTTTAAATTATTGGTAAAACATCATCCTTTTCTTTATTCAATCAAATTTTATTTTATAAAATAAAAAAAGACCTTTTGGTCTTTACCTCAAGTCCATGTACAAATTTAGAATGTTGTTGTCAAAAAAATATTTAAGGAAGAAAAACCTGTTCATGACTTGTCTACGAAACTTATTATATTTTTTTCTTTTTAAAAATCAATTTTATTATCATAATTTAAAAAATAAAAGCGATTACATCTCCTAAAATTTAAAAAAAGTAGTTTTTATCGCTATTTTTTAGGATATATAAATAATAAGTATGGTATTTATTTCTACAATTATTTCATATAGAAATAAAAAAAGACCATTCGGTCTTAACTTCAAGTCTATGTACAAATTTAGAATGTTGTTGTCAAAAAAATATTTAAGGAAGAAAAACCTGTTCATGACTTGTCTACGAAACTTATTATATTTTTTTCTTTTTAAAAATCAATTTTATTGTCATAATTTAATAAATAAAAGCGATTACATCTCCTAAAATTAAAAAAAAACCGCTTTTATCACGGTTTTTTAGGATATATAAATAATAAGTATGGTATTTATCTTTTAGCTTTCTTTAACATTTTTTGAATTATTTGTATTTGATTTTGATAATCATCAAATGAAGTAAGTTTATAAGACCAGTTATGTGGACCTACTGTCCCTGGTAAATTAATACGAGCTTCTTTGCCATAGCCAAGTAGATCTTGTAAAGGAACAATAGAAACCACTGCATCACATTCAAGTGTATATGCAAGCATATCTTCCACAAGATTTTCTCCTATATATCCTAGCCCCTTCATAATTTCTTTCATTCTTTCTTTATCATCTAATTCTTCATACCATTGTTTAAGAGTAGCATTATCATGTGTTCCTGTATAAACAACACAATGTTGAGGAATTTTATATTTAACTTTTCTTTCATCTTCTCCAAAAGAGAATTGCATAACTTTCATTCCTAATAAATCATAATGATCTCTCAGTTCATGTACTTGTGGACGTAATTCTCCTAAGTCTTCAACAATCATATTAAGTTTAGGCAATTGTTTATAAACTGAATCTAAAAAATGATAACTTGGTCCTTCTATCCATTTTCCTTCTCTTGCTGTAGCACTTCCATAAGGAACTGACCAATATGTATCAAAAGCCCTAAAATGATCAACTCTTAAAATATCAAAAATTTCATTATTCCATTTTAATCTTTTGATCCAAAAATTATATCTTGTTTTCTTTAAATAATCCCAATCATATAAAGGATGTCCCCAGAGTTGGCCATCTTTTGAAAAATAATCAGGTGATGCTCCAGATACGAATTTAGGATAAAATTTATCATCTAATTGAAAACATTTACGATACTCATAAACATCCGCAGAATCATCACCTACATATAAAGGTAAATCTCCCATGATAGATATTCCTTTTTGATGTGCATGTATTTTTAATAAATTAAATTGTTTTACAAAAATATATTGAAGAAATTGAATATAATCAATTTCTGCTTCTAATCCTTCATTACTTCCTTTAATATTTTGATCTTCATCATTCCAATCTACCCAAGGTAAACCTTCGTTTGCTTTATTTAAAGCCATAAAACGCGCATATTTTTTTAACCAAAATGTTCCTTTAACAAAAGTACGATATTCTTTCTTTAATTCTTTATCTTTTAAAAAAACTTGATAAGCTTTTCTTAAATAACGATTTTTAAATAAACGTACGCGTTTATAATCAACTCTTTTTAAATCTTGTAAATAGTTAGGAACTTCATCTAACAAATGCCAATCTTTTAAAAGTTCTAAAGAAATATATATTTCATCACCAGCAAAAGATGAATAAGGAGTATAGGGTGAATTCCCGGAGCTTGATGGATTTAATGGTAAAATTTGCCAAATAGAAAAACCTGCTTGAGCAGATAAGTCAACAAATTCATAAGCTTCTTTTCCTAAATCCCCTATTCCATGTTTTCCTGGTAAACTAAATAATGGTAACAAAATACCAGCTTGTCTTTGATCAAGTGCTTTTAATTTCATGATTTTCACCTCTTCTTTAAATATACCATAAAAAAAGCGTTTTCGCTTATGAAAACGCTATCTTTTTTAGTTTTAAAATGAAAAGGTTCTATTTTCTTAATCTTGAAAATAGAAACCTTTTATTTTAGTCTTCTTTTGTTCTTTTTCTTAAAGATACATAAACGATTGCTGCCATTAATGCAAATGTTGCAAATGTCCATGCAGATGTTGAATCACCTGTTTTCACTTTGTTATTTGTTACAACTTGAGGTTTATGAGCAGGTTCATTTGTATCTGTAGTGATTGTTGGTGCTTTTTCTAATGCATTAATAGCGTTTTGTAATTCACCTACAAGGGCATCGACTTCTTCTTGTGTCATTTCTGATGAATTTTCTAATTTCTTAGAAATTTCAGTAACAACATCTATTAATTTAGAATAAGATGCTTCTGTATATTTTTTACTATCTAATTGTTTAATTTGATCTAATAAACCATGGATACCATCTAAATTACCACGTTTAACAAGTTTTTGAGCAGCTTCTTTTAAAGTATTAGTTAATGCTTGAACGCCATCACTTGTGTTTTCATTTTCTAAAGCAGCTTTTACATCATTGTAAACTTTTTCAAATTCTTTCCATGATGATGCTGTATAATCTTTTTCTTGATATTGATCCATTAATGCTTTTAATGCATTTACTTCATCATCTGTTGCTTTTAAAACTAATTGTGTTCTTGCATCTTTTAATTGTTTTAAAGCTTCATCTAATTGTTCTTTTGTTGCATCTTCTTGTTCGATTAATGTTTGTGCATTCTTTAATGCTTTTTTAAATGAATCAGCAGTAAATGTTAAATATTTATTTGTATCTAACTTATCTAATTCATTTGATGCAATATAATCTTTTAACTCTTTTTTACTTACTGATACTTTTGTTACTAATTGAGCTTTTGCTTTTTGTAAAGCATCTACCATATCAATAACTTCTTTTTCAGTAATTGTTGCTTCATCCTTTTTAATGAATTCTTGAGCAAGTTTCACTTGATCTTGTAAAATAGCCCATGTTTCACTTGTATAATCTTTTTCTTTTAACTTGTTAATTGTATTAAGTTCATCTTTAACACTTTGAATATCTCCACGTTTAACAAGATTTGCATAAGCAACTTCTAATTCAGCTTTTGCATTTGTAATAGCATCTAATTCACCAGCTTGTTTATCTAAAACTTTTTGAGCTTGTTTTAATGCCTTTTCAAATTTTTTATAAGAATCTGCTGTATATTTATTTTGTTTAACATCTAAAAAATCAATATAACTTTGTAAATCATTAGCTGCTGTTGAAGCATATTCATCATCATTTAACATAATAACTTCTGAAATTGTTGGAATTTGATTTTCATCCCATTCAATCTTTAATTCATAAACGTTTCCTTCAGGCATATAGAATTCATTTAATGATTTTTTAAGAGTTCCAACTTGAACCCATTTCTTTCCATTTTCACCATCTACAAGAACAGATACTCTTGCATTTGAAATTTCACCTTTTTGAATAATATGCATTTTCTTAACATCTAAATCACTTGATAATGTATAAGTAATGCTTCCAGCTTCTTTAGAACCTGGTCTATAAGCTGTAGATAAATCTCCATCAAACATATATTGAGGAATAAATCCATTTGCTTCTACAGTTGAAGAAGTATATGTTGGATCATTTGAAACTGGTACATATTCTCCATCATTGATAACAATTTCATTGAAAACAACAGCTCTATTATTATTTGTTGCTGTCATTAAGATCTTTAAGTAACGTGCTTTAACATTATTAGCAGTTCCTTCTACATAGACTTTATTTGGATATGTGCTTGATGCTTTATAACCTGCATCTGAATCAATACATTTAACCCCAGCATCATTTGTATTTTCAACACCATCTCCAATAGTAATAACTTTTGTCCAGTTTTCTAAATCATCTGATACTAAAATATCAGCATCTCTAATATAGTTAACTGCACTATCTTGGCAATACATTTGAATTTTAGAAATTGTTCTTTCTTGTCCTAAATCATAAATAATATATTGTCCTCTTTGTGGAAAATCACCAAATTCTGTTGTTGAATCGATATTACCATCAAAAGCAGCACCATTATTTCTAGTATCTTCACCAACACCCCATGAAGGATTAATATTCATAGTTGCTTTATATAAATATGGTGCTGTAATTTCATTTGAATGTACTTCAAAATGATTAATTGTTAATTTAATAGCTTTGTCTGTTTTATTAATCAATCTTACATATCTTCCATCTGGAAGTTCTTTTTCTTGACCTGTTACAGTTGTCCATTCAACACCATTTTTTGAAACTTGTAAAGTTGCTCCTTGACCATTTTCATAATCAATATTGAATGTACTTAAATCTTTGATTCTTGATAAATCAACACCAACGTATTGACCTTTTTCTAAAGTAATTTCTTGATTATAGATCAATTCTGTAAGTGCTTCTTCACTTTGTGAAGCTAATCTATAATCTGTATTTGTATAAACATTAGCATTATTGAAATCCTCATCTGGATTATATGCATTTACTGTAAATTCAGAGAAAATAACCCATACAGCTCTCTCTTCTTCATTCACTAAACGAACATAACGTGCTTTTAAACCATAGAAATTTTCATCAATTGTATCTTTTCCATTAGCTATACCTTGATATGTTTTATAAGTAGTCCAGTTTTGGTTGTCATTAGAGTATTGTAAACTATATTTTTCCCATTTATCTCCTGCACTGCGGTCTCCACCGATAACTGCATGAATTTTACCAATAGCTGTTTCTTTACCTAAATCCCAACCAATATAATCACCTTTTCTTGTTCTATCACCTGAGGTTCTAAAATCTAATGCTGTTGAACTATCACCATCTGTTAAATTAGCTACTGTTCCTTGATAAATTCCCCATGTATCTGTATACATAAATGTTGCATTGATTTGTCCTGGATCAGCCATTTTAAATGTATTGACTTTCCACCAATATCCTGCTGTATTACTTTTTAAATTTAATTCTAAGTTTCTAATACGAACTGCTTTTGCTTTAATATTTTGACTTGATACATCTAATTCAACAGAAGCATCACCATTATATTCTTTTAATACTTTCCATGTTTGACCATCCGTTGTATATTCAATGACATATTTTGTTGATTTATCTGTTCCTGCATCTTGTCCAAAATAAATTGTACCTAATGTTTTTGCTTTTTTGAAAGTTAATGTAATACTTGCATCAACTGGTAAATAATCTTTAATTTCTCCACCTTTATAAGGACTTTCAGCAAAATGAGCATAAGTAGCATTACTGTCATCTAATAAATTATTTAAAGAACCACCTTTAAGTGTCAATTTATCGACAGATAATGTACCTGGATCTTCTTCAGTTACTACTTCATCTGCATTAACAGCAATATCTCTAATACCTAACCAAGTATTCGCTTTATCTTCAGTAGCAATCATGCGAATACCTTTAACCCCTTTTAAATTTAAGTCAGTTAAAGCTACATCATTTGGTAAAGTATATTCTTGATTATCTAAATCAACCCATTTTTTACCATCTGTTGTATATTGCACTTTAGCTTTAGAAAAAGTATCTTTTGAATTTGAATTTGTTCCTAATCTAAAAGTCACTCTATCAATATCAATTGCTTTTGAATAACTAACGCCTACATAAGTTCCTTTACTAATTGTATTTGGTGTTTTATAAACAATTTCAGTATTGGCTTTATTATCGAATACATTATCAATATTACCTGTTGGACTATCATTACGATTTGTAATAAATTTAGTGACTTGTTTATTTGGATCAACAATAGTTGAAGCAATATCTCCTAAATAAGAATCCATTGCTTTAATAAATGGTACGATATGTTGTACTCCTACTTCTGCATATTCTAAATGATCAACATAATTGAATCCATATGTTTTTGATTTTTCGAAAGCAGCTTGTCCAGTAGAATATAGATCCCAAATCTTATCATTAGCTTCTTCATCTTGTACAGCTTTAACAGCTTTAAGATAATTTATTGCTGCATCTGCTGTATCATCCCAACAGTTTAACCAATATACAATTTGATCTTTTATTCTTATATCACCTGCTTGTGCTCTATATGTAGCACTAGCATTTTTTAAGATTGTAAATTCATTGATCAAATCTTCAAATTGCTCATCACTGATTGTTGTTCCATTTGTAAGAGCTTCTTTGAAGCTTGTTAAACGATCTTTTAAATCTACTGATTCTTGTAATGCTGTTACACGACCATCCATATTTTGATTGATCATATGTTTTGAAAGTTCTCTTAAAGCAGCTGATGCTTGAGTTTCAATAGCGCTATTATGATCGACATATTTAAAGGAAGCATTCCAGCATTTTTGAGCTTCTTCTTCACTTTGCCAAATATTCCATGAGTAACATGCATTCCCAAAAATTGCAACTTTACTTGGCTCAGATTGTTGCATTGGATTTAAAACGATTCCTTGAATCTTATTTGGATCTACACCAGGGTGTAAAAATGTTGTATATCCACCCATAATTAAGTGTTTTTTAGAGTTATCTGTACATGGCCAGTTGATCCACATATAAGGGCCACGCCCTGCATTATTTGTAAAAGTTGTTGTGAAGTTATTTGTAACTTCTCCCCATACTCTACCACCAGTCATAACGATTTGAATATTTGCTGGGAAATTTTGATAATAACTTTCACCATTATACATATATTCTTGTGTACAGAATGGTAATGTTAATTTTAAATCTGGATATGTTTTTTGCATTTCTTTTAACCATGCTGTCATATCAGTTAATGTTTTTGTATAGTTAGCACCACCAACATTTCCAGCATCATCTGCTAAAATAGCAATTTGACGAACACCTGCTTTAATAACTTGTTCAAATTTAGCTTGTAATACTTTTAAGTCTGCTTGATAGTTTTCTTCACTATTATACCTGATGGCATTATACATATATGGATGTAATGCAAATACAAAACGACATTTTGATTTATTTCCTGCTTCAGCAAGAGGTTTGATTTTTGTTTCAATTTCTTCATCTGTATAAAGTTCACGCCATTTGGAGTTATGTTTAGGATCATCTTTAGGAGCATAGAAATAAGAATTCAACTTGTAGTATCCTCCCCATTCCATTAATTTCATACGATCCGTTGTAGACCATGGATTTCCATAATAACCTTCAATAAATCCACGACTAGCAACATTAGCATAATCTTCCATTGTAAAATTACGGATATTTGTTCCGTCTAATTGTTTAAAGATATGATACAAACTTGTAAGACCATAAAAAGCCGCATCTGTATCTTTACCTAATACTGTAATTGTCCCATTATCAACTTTTAATAAGTATGAATCTAATTGATCAAATAATTGGGTTGTTTTTACTGAATAATGTTCACCAACATATTGATCAACATATTGATTTGAATCTTTAATACCTACTAAAATGTTTGTTTGGTCTTCTTTTACTTCTTCAGAAGTACTTGCTTTTATATTTTTAATAGCTAATACTTCATTCATTCTATCCTTTGTATATTCATCAATACCATCTTCATAAACAACATTGACAGTAGATGTCATATCAAATGAACCATCTTGATAATCCATCATATGAGGATTTGGATAGACTTCATAATCATTTTCCAAAGCACTGACGATTGGATAAGAGTGAATACATCCAATTGACATTAAAAATGCAAGTGCTAGAGAAACAATTCTCTTTACCTTTTCTTTCATATTCTTCTTCCTTTCTTATTTACATTACTGCTCCCTTAAATGAATAATGTAATCTTAATTTGCAAATACAAATCAAAAAATAAAGACCAAATAAGATACACTAAAAAAGTGTAAGTTATTTGGTCTTGCCTACTTAAAGTAACAATCCGTATTTACATCCTGTATTTTAACATACACTCTTTGTCTATGCAAGGGCTTACAATAAATTTGTCTAGACAAAATAAATACCACTACTTAATAGTGGCATCTATTTTTATAATTCTTCTTTTTTTACTTTTTTAATACCTAACCATGACATGAAAGCCATTAATACAAATAAAATAATATTTGTTTCATCACCTGTTTTAGCAGTTGAAGATCGTTTTTTATCATTTTTAGTAGTAGAAGTAATTACTTGATTATCTTTAGATGAAGTATTTCCTTTTGAAGTATTATCATCTTTAGTAGATGAATCTACTTTTTTAAGAGCATTCATAGTTTTTTCTAGATTAGAAATAGCTTCGTTTATTTCTTCTTTTGTAGCATCTTCTTTAGCAGATACTTCTTTTGCTTGAGTTAATGCTTCTACCAGTTGTTTCCATGAATCTTTTGTATAATCTTTTTCTTGAAGTTGATCAGCTTTACTAATCAAATCAGTTAATCCAGATTTATCATTAAGTATAACAAGTCCATTATAAGCATCTAATAATTTTTGATACATATCATTGATTTCATCTTTTGTAGCATCAAGATTACTTAAAACATCCTGTGCTTCTTTAAGAACAGTTTGGAATTGTTTCCATGAATCCTTTGTATAATCTTTTTGTTCAAGATTTGATAAATCATCAACGAATGATTTTAATTTTTCATTATCAACAGATAATACAAGTTTTACCATTGCATCTGTTAATTGACGTTTCATAATTTCAATTTCATTAGCGTTAGGATTTTCTGCATTGACTAAACCTTCAGCAGCTTTAATTGTATCCTGTAAATGATTCCATGAAGTAGATAAATATCCAATATCTTCCATAGCTTTAGCTTTATTGATAACATCTTTTAAACCATCAACATCTGCTGGTACATCTGCACGATGTAATTTAATTTCTGCAGCACTTCCGTTATTATTAACAGCTTCTACGTAGTATAAACGAAGATGTTTTGTTTTTACTGTATCAAATTCAATGACTTTTGTAGATGAATCACTTGATAAATTACCTTCTTTAACTGTTTTCCAATTAACACCATCATCACTTATTTCAATACGATATTTTGTAACATTTCCATTTTTACCAGTTTGACGAGGAACATATGTTAAACCATTGACACTCATTTCTTCTTTATTTTCAAAAGCAATCCAATGAGGTGTTGATAAATTCCAATCTGTATGCCACATTGTTGATGGATTATCATCTAATACATTTTTAGGATCTGATCCATCATGTTGATAAGATGAAGCAGTTGCTGTAAGTTTGCTTTTATCAATGTAATTGACATTAACTTGTGATTTTAATTGTAGTTTAGTAAGTGCTTTTGTAAGTTCTACTTCATATTGATCGACTGTATCTTGCATTGATTTAGGTAATTCTCTTTGAATCATATCAATAACAAATTGCAAGTTTTTAACAGAATCTTCTGTATAAATAGATAAATCTTTTGGAATTGAATTTAAATAGTGATCTACTCTTGTATAATTTGCTTTTTTGTAATCAATTCCATTTACTAATTCTTTAATTTCATCTGTAAGAGTTGAAATTGTTTGTTCATTTGGATCATATTCTTTTAAAGCAACTTTTGCTTCTTTTAGTTTTTCTTGTAATTGTTTATTTTGTGATTCTTCTGCAATATGACTTGCACTTGTCACTAAATAATCTAATTCCATTGTTGAAGCAAATGATTTTTCTGAACCTAAACGAATATCATCTACATATCCTTTAAAGGCATGTTCTTTACTTCCAATTCTTTCCATTGGAATCATCATTGTTGCTTTTAATGGTCTACCATTTACTTGTTCATCATCTCCAAGTGTATCTACAAGTTGACCATTTACATAAAGATCAATAACTTCTTTTCTATTTTTAAATTCTAATTCAACCCATTGATTAACAGGTAATTCATAATTAAATGAATAGTCATGATTTTCTCTACTTAATCCAACTTTACCTGTTCCTTTTTGAACAGCTTTAATTGAACCATAGCTACTTTCAAATAAAATTTGTTCTTCTTCACTTGATGATTCACGTTTTACTTTTACACGTAAATCATTATTTAAACCAACTGTATCTAATGAAGTTGTTGCATAACTTGTATCTCCTAATAAGCGCAATGCATCATGACTATCTAATGATGCAAGTTCGATATTTTCATGGCCTTTTAATTGATTAAGATTATCTAAATCATAATGAGCAATCATACCATTTTCATCTTTAGCTGCTTCATAACCAAAATTTGTACCTGGAGCATCCCCCAATGTTGTTCTTAAACTATTAGCTTGATCTAATGTTTTATCTCCTTTACCCCATAATTTAGCACCAAATAATGGAATTGCATTTTGTAAACGATCATAAACATCATATTCACTAATACCATTTTCTAAATAGTCTGTCATATCGTTCCATACAGCAATAGCGCCCCCTAACATTTGTTCATCACCAGCAGGAATTGTGACACCACTAATCGAGTTGATTGCTTGATTATATAAAATGTTGCTATTTAAATAATCATAGTAATATCCAGCATTAGGAACAATATAATATTGTGCATCATTACAGTTAATTAAATCATAACCTTGTTCATACATTTGACCCATATTCGCATAACCAAAGTTCCATAAATTCATTTGAACATCTTTACTTCTAACCGGAGTTTTTCCTGAACATTGAGTTAAACTTCCCCAAATACGTACTGTTCTTCCTGAATTTTGTACATATTTTAACATATCATCTGAGAATCGACGATAAGCTTCTTTGTCTGCATTATATTCATCTGCACCCACATGAACTGTTGTTTGTTCATCGAAAACAGGATCACTTGTTGTCATATATTCATCAAAAATACTTTGTACAAATTCTAATGATTCATCATATTTATCTCTTAAAGCCAAATGATCGTTTTCACGTCCGTTTGTCCCATGTCTTAAATCAGGTCTTACTTTTGTAAGTGCTAATGAATGGGCTGGTGTATCGATTTCTGGTACAATATCTACCCCATAATCTCTTGAATCCTTAATAAAATCTTTAAATTCTTTTTTTGTATAGAATAAATCTGTACTTGTTAAATCTTGTTGATTTAAACCATTGTTTCCACCTTTTTTAACATCTGATTCTAATCTAAATGCTGAATAACCTGTCATTGGATCAGCTAAACTTTCAATTGGAATTAAGTTATCATTTAAGTGAACTTGGAAATCGTTCATTTTATACCATGACATTTGTTTAACAATTTGTTTTAAATAATCCATTGTAAATGTTTTACGTCCAACATCTAAAATAAAACTTCTTACTTTATAAAGTGGATAATCTCTTGTTGTCCCACAAGGAACATTTCCTGATTGTTTAATACTTTGTAAAATCGTTCTGGTTGCCCAATAAGCCCCTGTTGTTGTTTCAGCTTTAATATTGATTGAATCATCAATATCCATTAAATATCCTTCATCTTGTAACCCTAACGATTTATCTTTTGTAAGAGCTAAAGTAATATCTCCTGTTTTGCTTTCGCCTTTTACAACAGCAATACTTTTTCCAGTAATATCTTCATAATCATTAGCAAGTGCTTCTGCAGTTTTTTGAAGTGAGCTATCTTTATAAACAATTCTTGCTCCTTTAGAAACTGTATAGTTTCCATGTCCACCATTCCATTCAGCTAATTCTGGTAAAACATTTGGTGCTTTATTCGCTGTTTCATCATTTTTTTGACTACCTGGAACTGTAACAGCAATTTCTTTGAATTTATAATCATTTGTATCATTATCTGTAATCTTGAATGATACTTTAACATCTTTATCACTAATAGGTTGATAAATTGTTAAATCTTCATCAATGATTTGTTCAAAATCAGTACCATTATATTCAACAGTATAACCTTCAACTTCTGGTAAAGTGACTTTTAACTTTTTATCTCCAGTTTTTGGTGTTTCTACTTGAATTTCATTTAAAACATCACTCATTGACATTTTTTCATCAGGATTTCCACCATAAACTTCTAATTCATAAATAGAAATCGTATTCCAAGCAATACCACCATCTGGATCTTCTGAAGTATGTGAATCAACATATAAACGCACATATCTTGCTTTATAGATTTGATCTAAAACAATTTTTTCTGTTAAAGATTTTGGACGATCTTTAAATTCTTTAACTGTTTGCCAATCACTTTCTTGAGGCGTAGATTCAGTATCAGCAATTTGAATCTTATAAGCTGTTGCTTTACGTGTTTCCCAGAATACCTTAACCGTATTGACATTCATTCTTTCACCTAAATCAACATAGATCCAATCTGGTCCATTTCCAACATCACTTCCCCAACGAGAACTACGTGATGATGTATTACCATCTACTGCATTTGCTGCTTTAACACTCGCTGCTTCTTCAGAACTTGCAACTGCAGTTTTCTTTAAAGCGATATTTTCACTTGGATCTTGTACTTTTTCATCCGTATTAAAGATTTTAAATTCTCGACAAGATACATTTGGATAACCTTTAACTGCTGTTACTTCTAATTTAACATATCTTCCACTGACTTTACTTCCTAATAATTCTTCACTGATAACATTTTTATTATCTGTTCTTGAAAGTACTGGTTCTCCCCAATTATTAGGGTCATTTGAAACATAAATATTATAATTTGAAGCATAATTACCTTCATTTTCCCAAATCATTTGGAATTTATTCATTTCAAATTCTTGACCTAAGTCTACATAGGCCCATTGAGTTGGTGCACTTTCAGTTGACCAGCGTGTATCATCATCACCATCTGTTAGGTTTTTTCTCGGCAATGTTCCATATTCAGCTGAAACATAAGACGTTTTGTTTAACGCTAAGTTTTGTTGCGCTGACTCTGCAAAAACAGGAACCATCGATAATACTGAACCCATCGACATCGATAATGTTAATACAGCTGCAACACTTTTCTTTTTCAATTTCATATTTTTCTTCCCTTTCTCTTTAAAAAGAAAAGACCAAACATAAAAACAACATTCAAAAATGCCGTTAATATATCTGGTCTTGCCTACTTAAAGTAACAACCCTTGTCTATACAATAACAAAAAAATACCTCTATTGTCAAACGCTTACATTTTAAATATGACAATTCTTTTTAATATGTATACATAGATATGTCTGTTCATCTGGAGTTAATAGATAATGATATTTATTTTCTATTCGTTTTTTTATTCGATTAATGCATAAGGATAAGCGTATATTTTCTTTTAGCATATCTCTAATATTTTCTGTCGTATCAATATTATTTTCAACATCATTACGAAAAACTCTTTCAGCTAAAAATTTAAGATGTGTTGATAATCTTGCATAATTAATTGAATCTAATTCTAATTGAACATTCATTGTCTGTTCAATCACTTCAATGACATCTCTTACAAAGTTAACAATTTTAGAAGTATTTTGTGAACTATTCTTAGTAGAAAAATTCACTAAATGTAAAGCTATATATCTCGCTTCAGCTTCTTCTAACTGTATACCTATTTTTTCTTTAATAAGTTTTATTGTCCATAAACCTAATTGATATTCATTTTTATAAATTGCTTTCGTTTCCGATAAAACAACATTAGGTAAATCAATTTTTTCTTTTTTTCGTTTAATAGCAAAAGCAATATGATCACTAATTGCTAGAAAGATTTCCCCATAAAATTGGGTATTCAATTGTTCTGTTGCTTTGCTTACTAATAAACTAGTAATCTCATAATAAATAGGTTCAATATCATTGATTCCTCTACGTATACGCTTTTCAACTTTTTCTTTAAAGATATACGTTTTTTCAATCCGTGATTCATCAACTAAATCACCTATCTTTTTTTGAAAGCCGATTCCTGATCCTGTTAAAATAATATCCCCTAATTCATCAGATAAAGCAGCAATACTATTATTATTAAATATTTTTATAATCTTCAATTTCATTTCTCCTACATTAGTATTTCATTTAATATTTCAGCAATAAATTGAACTTCAGTTCCTATAATGATTTGTATTTCATGCTCACTTGATTCAACAATATGAGAAAAATTCATCTTTGATAGAGTCTGTTTATCTATTAGTGAGATATCTTTAACTTCTACACGTAAACGCGTAATACAATGATCAACACTTATAATATTCTTTTTACCACCTAATGCTTCAAATAATTGAATAGCAATTTCATCAAAATTATTTTCGACTTTCTCTACTTTCTTTACCTCATTCTCTTCTCTTCCAGGTGTCATAATATTATAACGTGTAATCAATACTCTAAAAACAATGTAATAAATCAATCCGCATAGAATTCCTAAAGGAATTAAAAATAAAATATTATTAGCAAATGGTGATTTAAAACTTAAAACATAATCTATAAGTCCTGCAGAAAAACCAAACCCTGCCATCCATTTAAAAGTTGCTGCAATAAAAAGCATCAATCCTGTAAGTAAAGCATGGATAAAATAAAGTGTTGGTGCTACAAACATAAAAGCAAACTCAAGAGGTTCAGTCACACCTGTAAAAAATGAAGCCAAAGCAGCTGAAAATAAGATAGCACCTACTTTTTTCTTATTCTCTTTTCTAGCACAACGATACATAGCTAGAGCAGCTCCAGGAAGACCAAACATCATTACTGGGAAAAATCCCGCTTGATACATTCCTGTTACACCTTTAACACCACCGGAAATTGTTCCCCAGAATTTTCCAATATCATTAATACCAGTAACATCAAACCAAAATACAGAATTGAGGGCATGATGTAAGCCTGTTGGAATCAATAAACGATTTAAAACACCATAGATTCCTGCACTTATAGGTCCAAAATTAGCGATTTATTTTCCAAACCAAATAAAAAAGTGATAACACATTGGCCAAATATCAATAAATATTAAAGATATCAAAAGTGTAATTCCTATAGAAATAATGGAAGCAAATCTCTTTCCATCAAAAAAAGCTAAAAACTGAGGTAATCTTTTTTGATCAAACTTTTGAAAAGAAATAGCCACAATCAAACCTACCAAAATACCAATAAAAGCACTTTGCGTATTATGAAAAGCTAAATCCACAGCATATTCTGGAATTTGTAACATTAATGCGATACATTTAGATGATAGAATTGTTGTCATCATCATATAACAAGCAAGAGCACTTAACACTATTGCTGTATCTCTTTTTTTAGACATTTCCATGGCAACAGCTATCGCAAATAAAATGGGAAGGTTATCTATAATTGCTCCACCAGCAGCAATGAGTAAAGCAGCAATTGGGTTATGTATACCCCATCCAGTAGGATCAATCCAATACCCAATTCCTTTAAGTAGTGCTGCTATAGGCATGATTGAAACAGGTAACATGAGTGATTTACCTAATCTTTGTAAATATTTCATAGTGAGCTCCTTTAGTAAACGCTTACGTATCATACCAAATAATGCTAAGCAGACACATACGGTAAAGATTATTATACACTTGTCTAGTCAAAATAGCTAATAAAAAATACTGCAAAAGCAGTATTTTTTACTTGAACCATTTTTCTATTTTTATACCATATACAATACCAATTGTATCCGCTAAAATCCATCCAATAACAATTGCCCACCAAATCATTTCTACACCAAATGAAGGCGCTAATAAGTAGGCTAGAAGAACTCTTGTTCCAAGTGAAACAATTGTTAGAATCAATGACATTTTCATCTTTTCATATTTTTTAGCTCCAAAATACATTGAAAATACCACTTCCCATACATAAACCAATAATAATAGAAGTTAGAAATGTCATTAATGTATAACTTGATCCAACAGCAGCTTATGCATTACTACCAATATATTTTCCTACAATATAAGTATCAACTATATTATAAAATTATTGTAATAAATTTCCTAAAATCATCGAAATAGAAAATAATAAAATAGATTTTCCTATCTTTCCTTGAGTTAAATCTCTTTCCATAAAATCACCTTCCATTTCTCAATTAATTTTTCAAGTGAATACATGGCATTCGCTGGTGAAGTAGAAGGTAATTGAATAACGGGTAAATTATAATCAAAATATTGATGATAATAACGATTGGCAGCTTTGCCATTAGTAATGATTTTTTCAACAGGACAATTTTTAACAATTAAATCTAAATCATTGACTTTAACATTCGTAATACTCGCATCACTTGATCCTTTAATTTCACAACTTTCAATAACATCCCATAAAGCAAGATGATTTCTAAGTAAAAAAGTTTTCTTCTCTTCAATTGTTTGTGGAACTTCTTCTTGAAATAAAGCAGCTAAAACTTTCCAAAAACGATTTTGAGGATGATGATAAAAAAACTTAGCTTCTCTTGATTTAACAGATGGAAAAGATCCTAGAATAAGAATCCTAGAATCTTGATTATAAACGGGTTCTATATTATGCTTTGTCATCTTTTTTAACAATAACATCTATTAATTGATCAAGAGAATCATAACATCCTACAGTTAAATCAAGAATATCTTTAGAATGATGAATCAAATCAGGAATACAAATAACAGGAATATTTCCTGCATGTGCTGCTAAAATTCCATTTTTACTATCTTCTAAAACAAGGGCATCTTCTTTACTTACCCCTAGTAACTCAACTGCTTTTAAAAAAATATCTGGGGCTGGCTTCCCATGTTGGATTTGGTCACCACCAATAATGGCATCAAAATAATGATCAACTTTAATACTCTTTAAATTAGATAAAACACGTTCATAACGTGTTGAAGAAGCCACTGCCATTTTAATATTTTTCTTTTTTAAATCTTCTAATAAATCATATAAACCTTTTTTTACTTCTAAAGGATGACTATTAAAATATTCTTTTCTTAATTGATCTCGATAATCTTTAATCTTTTGATAAGGATAATCTTCACCAAAAACACTATGATAATAAGCTTTTGATGTCTTTTCATTTGTACCAATCAAATGATAAAACATATCTTCAGTAATTTCATAACCAAACCTTTCATGAGATGTTTTCACTAACATCTTTCCTACAGGTTCTGTATCAATCATCAAACCATCCATATCAAAAATAACAGCATTTAATTCTAACATACTACACTCTCACTTTCTTAGGCATTCTAAAGAAAAGTGTCACTACAAAAGCAATCGTAATTCCTGCAAATAAGAATAAATAGAAACCATTCATTCCTATGGAATCAATAATTCTACCTCCAATTAATTGGAAAAGCATTGCACCTACGCCTTTACCAAGCATAGCTTGAATTCCATAGGCTGTAGAGACATATTCTTCTTTTACTAAAACCATTACTAATCTTACAGTAATCATCGTAAAGAGTACAGTAGAAAAACCTTTAAATACAAAAACATAAATAATCATATTAACAGAAGGTAAAGTTGCATACCATGCAAAATTGATCATTGACATGATAATCGCAAACATCATGATATAACGATAAGGTATCTTTTTAATGATATAGTCTGTTGCTAGAATCATCGGAATTTCAAATAATGTCGCAAAAAGTTGGTAGGTTCCTACTTGTGAAGCTGTTCCACCTTGAGATTTAATAAATAATGATAAATAGTTAAAGTTTGTGGAGCATGCTCCCCAAAAGAAAAAGGAAATCACTAGAAAGAGCATAAATGGTATATTATGAACAAGCTCTTTCATAACAACAACTGTCGATAATTTATTTTCTTCTTTTTCAGGAACTTCTGAAAGCTTTGGATCAGAAACCATATAAATACAAATAATGGTAATTAATGTTCCTAAAATACCAGCTATGAAGTTCGCAAATGGTGAAATATATTGATATAAAAGTCCACTGACTTGTGCCATAATGGCATAACCTACAGAACCCCATAAACGAATCTTACCAAATTGATAAGGTGAAGAAACACCAATACGATCTGTTAAAGGAGTAACAGCATTCATAAAAGATACTGCTAGACCTGATGATAAAAGTAAAATCCAAAAATTACGACTAATTGCAAAAATAAACATGCAAACAATATTTGCAAATGATAATAAAATAGATACTTTTCTTGGTGATTGCCACTTATCTGCCAAGTATCCAAAAAATGGTTGAGTTGCAATAGATAAAAGTGGTGCAAAGGATACAATGTAAGCAATTTGTGAGGCTGACATTCCTATATCTTGACAATACATTGATAAAACAACTGTAAAGGCACCATACCCTAAATAAAAAAAACATGAAATACCTGCATGAAATAAATAATGATCTCTTAATTTACTCATATAAGCCCTCCCTATGTAAAAGACATTATATAGAATATCTTTAAAAGAAAAGAAGTCTTTTCATTTTTTGAAAGACTTCTTTATTTATTTAAAGATTTAACATAGTTACAAATAATATCTTTGATTGTTTCATTCCCTAATTTACAATCTAAACATAAATCATAGTTTGATTTATCACCCCATATTTTATTAGAAATAACTTCATAATAACTTTTTCTAGAATGATCCGATTTATGAATATATCGAAGAGCATCCTCATGACTATCATGATAAATTTCCATTACTTTATTTAGACGATATTCTAAAGGAGCATATAAGAAGATTCTTACTAATTTTTCATCTTCTTTTAAAATATAATCTGCAGCTCTTCCAACAATAACACAATTTCCTTTCTTAGCAATTTCTTTAATAACATTTGATAAAAGAATAATTGAATTTTTATTGATGTCTAATGATAAGAATTGACTATAAATATAATCTTCACTTTCTTTATTACTTACAAATCCATGTTTAAGAGCAAATTCTTTGATTCTTTCTTTATCATAAAATTCAATGTTTAATTCTTTAGCGACTTGTCTCGCAATTTCTTTTCCATTTGTGCCATGTTCTCTTGAAATAGCAATTACTAAATTATTTGTTATACTTTCATTTTTAATAGGACTTATTCTTTCATTATATGATTTTTTCAAGATAATAAGTGAAACAATAACTGTCAACAATTCAGAAATTGGAAATGTCCACCAAACAAGCGTTGTTACATTTTCTGTTAAAGTAAAGAAGTAGGCTATTGGAAATACAAAAATAACCAAGCGAAGTAAAGCAATAATTAAAGGTCTAATGGCATAACCAATAGATTGTAAAACACCTTGAATCGCGACAGAAATACCCATAAAAACAAATCCCAGACTTGCTATATGTAAAGCTGTACTACAAATATCAATCATTTCTTGTGTACTTCCTGATAATCCAAATAATTGTGATAATGGATGAGCAAGAAGTTCAAATAATAAAGTAATCATTAAAGAAACAATGATTGTATCAACAATACCAAACTTAATACATTCATCTATTCTTTTTCTATCTTTCATTCCATAATTAAAAGATAAAATGGAAATAATTGTATTAGACAATCCAAATGCTGAAAATAAAGCAATTTGTTGGATCTTATAGTAAATACCAAAAGAACCAATTAAAATAGCTGGATCAACTTGAGCTAATCCTAATATAGCATTCATTCCTGCCATCATCACTGCAAGTAAACATTGCATTAAAGCAGCTGAAGCACCAATCATATAGATTCCTTTAATTAGAGAAGCATTCGCTTTGATATAACAAATATTTCCATTAATTTCTTTATTTTTATAATAATGAAAATACATTGCTACAAATAAAGAAACAAATTGTCCAATAATTGTTGCTAAAGCGGCTCCCGCAACGCCCATCTTCATAGGATAAATAAAGATATAATCTAAAACAATATTTGTAAGTGCTCCTGATATTTGAGCAATTGTTGAAAAGTGTGTTTTACCTGTTGATTGTAGAAATCTTTCATAGACGGTAAAACCAATAGAACCATAAGAAAAACAACAACAAATTTTAAGATAGGTTGTTCCCATTTCAATAACCTTTTGATTACTTCCAGCAAACAATCTTATAAATTTTTCTGACCCAAATAATCCAAACACTAAGAAAACAACATAAATACAAATACTTAAAAAGATTCCTGTTCCGGCAATCTTATTAACTTTATCTTTATTTTGTTCACCTAAACTTTTAGATAATAAAGCATTAATACCAACACCGGTTCCTACACCAATAGCGATAATTAATAATTGAATAGGAAAAGCTAAAGTTAAGGCTTGATTAGCAATAACTCCATCACTTCCCATGTTTGTTATAAATATACTATCTATAACATTATAGAGAGCTTGTAAAACCATTGATATGATCATTGGTAATCCCATTTTCAAAAATAATTTTTTTAAAGGCACTACGGCCATCTTATTTTTTTCCATCATTTCCTCCTTTTTTGTATAAAAAAATGCGCAAGTACCAATCTCCAAATAGATTGGACTTACGCATTTAGCTACACATCATTTTTACAAAAGCATTATAACAAAAAATCAAAAATGATGTAAGAATTTTTTAATCTAATTCAAATTGTCCTGTATAAAGTTGATAATAACGTCCTTTCTTTTCAAGCAATTCATCATGACTACCACGTTCAATAATTTGTCCATGATCTAAGACCATGATGGCATCAGAATTTCTAACTGTAGATAGACGATGAGCAATCACGAAAACTGTTCTATTTTCCATTAAACGATCCATTCCTTTTTCAATCAACTTTTCAGTACGGGTATCAATCGAACTTGTTGCTTCATCTAAAATCAATACAGGTGGATTACAAATAGCTGCTCTAGCAATCGCTAAGAGTTGTCTTTGCCCTTGTGAAAGATTTGTTCCATCACTAGAAAGCATTGTTTGATAACCATTTGGTAATCTTCTAATAAAGCTATCTGCATTAGCTAGTTTAGCGGCTTCAATAACTTCTTCATCACTTGCATCAAGTTTTCCATAACGAATATTATCCGCAATAGTTCCCGTAAATAAATGAGTGTCCTGTAAAACAATAGAAATCGATTTTCTTAAATCATCTTTTTTAATCAATTTTACATCAATACCATCATAAGTAATTGACCCTTTCGTAATATCATAGAAACGATTAATTAAGTTAATGATCGTTGTTTTCCCAGCCCCTGTACTTCCAACAAAAGCAATTTTTTGTCCCGGTTTTGCAAAAAGATTAATATCTTTTAAAATTGGATGTGTTTCATTGTAACCAAAAACAACATCATGGAAACGAACATCTCCTTTTAATTCAACAAGTTCAATGCCATTGTCTCTTGGATGTCTCCAAGCCCAATATCCTGTATAATGGTCACTTTCTTGCATTGAACCATCTTCTAAGATTTCTACTTGTGTTAATGTCACTTTCCCTTCATCAACTTCTTCACTTTCATTCATTAAATCAAAGATTCTTTCGGCACCTGCCATGGCAGCAAGAATAAAGTTTAATTGTTGTGTAAATTGATTAATAGGCATTGCTGTTTGTCTTACAAAGACAAGATAAGATGATAAACTTCCTAGATCCATAATACCATTAATAGCAAATAAACCACCGATACTTGCGACAAGAGCATAGTTGAAATAAGAAATAGAAACAACAGTTGGTATTGTTCTTCCTGAATAAGTTAATGCTTCTACTGCTGAATCATAAAGTTCTTGGTTTCGATAATCAAATTCAATTGAGTTTTCTTTTTCATGGTTAAAGACTTTAACAACTTTGATACCATCAACCATTTCTTCAATGAAACCATTTAAATAACCCATCGCATTTTGTTGTTTCTTAAAGTATTTTTTACTTCTTTGACTTAAATATTGAATTAAAAAATACATTAAGATCATACAAGCAAATACAATCAAGGATAATTTCCAACTTAATACAAAGATTAAAATAAGTGTTCCCACAATCATAATAAAACTTTGAATCAATGTATCAAAACAGTTATTTAAAGCATCTTGAATCGTATCTAAATCGTTGGTAAAGCGACTCATGATTTCTCCATGAGGGTGTCCATCAAAATAAGAAATAGGTAATTTTTGCATTTTCGCAAATAAATCATTTCTTAATTCTTGGACAATACTTTGAGCAGTATGTACCATTAATTGTTTATAAATAGCTGTAGCAGTAGCTCCTATAAAATAAACAATCGCCATTAAAATAATAAATGAAACGAGTCCATGATAATCATTTTTTAAAACATAACGATTAACGACTGTTTTAATTTGATAAGTCCCCCATAAACTAATCGAAGTCGAAAGAATAACAAGCAATCCAATAAAAACAAAAGCGTATTTATGATTACCAATATATTTCTTAAAAGATGAAAGCGTCTTTTTCATATTTTTTGGTTTCGCATTTGTAAGTTGTCTAGCCATTATAAATCAACTCCTTTCAATTGAGAATCATAGATTTCTTGATAAATTTCATCATTCTTTAATAACTCTTCATGATTTCCAATTGCATGAATTTTTCCATTATCTAAGATAATGATTTGATTAGCATGTTGAAGTGAAGAAATACGTTGAGCTATAATAATATTTGTTGTTCCTTTTAAAGAAGCTAAAGCTTCTTTAATACTTGCTTCTGTCGCTGTATCAACTGCACTTGTTGAATCATCTAAAATAAGAATTTTAGGATGTTTCAATAATGCTCTAGCAATACATAAACGTTGTTTTTGTCCACCAGAAACATTGACACCACCTTGTTCTAGATACGTATCATAACCTTCTGGAAAGTTTTCAATAAATTCATCCACACAAGCTTGTTTACAAGCCCATTTAATTTCTTCATCACTGGCTTCTTTATTTCCCCATAAAAGATTTTCTTTCACTGTTCCAGAAAATAAAGTATTTTTTTGTAAAACCATTCCTACTTGATCTCTTAAATATTCTAAGGAATAATCTTTGACATTATGTCCATCAATCAATATTTCTCCTTCACTTACATCATAAAGACGAGCAATCAATTGAACTAAACTTGTTTTAGCTGAACCTGTTCCTCCTAAGATACCTACTGTAGAACCTGGTTCAATATGTAAATTAATATTACTTAAAACATTTTCTTGAGCACTTTCTTTATATTTAAATGAAACATTTTTAAATTCAATTTCACCTTGATTCATTTCAATTATTGGATCAATTGGATCATGTAAATTATTCACTTCATCTAAAACATCTACAATACGTTTACAACTTGCAAGTGAACGAGTCAACATTAAGAAAACATTTGAAATCATCATTAATGCATTTAGAATTTGTAAGACATAACTTAAAAATCCGGTAAGTTGCCCAACTTTCATTTCACCATCAAAGATCATTTGACTTCCAAAGAAAAGAATACAAACGATTGTGGTATACATCATATATTGAAATAAAGGCATGTTGAGTACTGAATAACGAAAAGCTTTTTCACTATGAGTTCTAAGTTCTTGATTGATTTTTTCAAACTTTTCGTTTTCATAATCACTTTTAACATAAGCTTTTACTGTACGAATCGCAATTAAGTTTTCTTGAACAACTGTATTGACTTCATCGACATTACTTTGCATAAAGCGAAATAATGGTCCGACTGTTTTAACAATAAAAAATAAACCAATTCCTAAAATAGGTGCAACGACAATAAAAATCAAAGCAAGTTTGGCATTCATCTTAATTGATAAAAATAAAGCCATTGAAAACATAAATGGTGCTCTTACAAGTGGTCTAAAACCATTACAAATAGCATTTTGAATAATCGTCACATCACTTGTAAGTCGTGTAATTAAAGAAGAGGTTGAAAAATGATCTGTATTTGAAAAAGAAAAGTTTTGTACTTTTTCAAATTCAGTTTTTCTTATTTCAAAACCAACCCCTTGACCAGCAACAGCTGCATAACGTGAATAAAGGATTCCTAATACTAAAGCAATTAAAGCGCAAACTGCCATTAAAACACCTTGCATAATAATATAATGTTGATCTTTTTGAGCTACTCCAATATCAATAATATTAGCCATCAATACTGGAATAACTAATTCAAAGACCGTTTCTCCTACAACACATAAAAACGCTAGAATAAACGCTTTTTTATATTTTTTCGCAAATGGTATTAAACGTTTAATCATAAAATAACTCCCCCTATAATTCTTTATTTGTCAGATTTTTATACATACGATTTAAAAAATCTTCAAATTGTTCCTTTTCTTCCTCACTAAAATCTTTCAAAGAAATATTTTCAATTTCAATACAGTGAGCATTCCATTTTTTTAAAGACTCTTTTCCATATTCTGTAATATTTAATTGATAAGCTCTTTTATTTTTAGGATTGATCTCTCTTGTCAACATTTCCTTTTTCTCTAAGTTATCAATCATCTTACTGACAGTAGCACTTTCAATATCGCATTCATCCGCAATATCTTTTAATTTACAGTCTTGATGAGCATTTAAATACCTCAAAACCTTAGGTTGTCCTGGTGATAGATGATACTCATCCATCGTTTCTCGATTCTTTTTACTTTGAGCATGTTGTGTTTTAAACAACATCAAATAAAATGGTGTCTTCATAATACCTCCTATGTTAGCATCCTAACTATTAGCATACTAACAATATTCATATAAAGAAAAAAAGTCAAGAAAAAAGCTTTGGACAATATCCAAAACTTTATCTAATAACTTTTTGAATCATTCGATTCATTGTATATACAATGATAATACCTACAGGTATCATCACACATGATTTTAAAATTCTTACAAATTGTGATGCAAAGAATGGTATTCCATACATTGTTTGTAACCAATATGGTGTTAAAAACATCGTTACTGTTAGTTCAATAGCCACAACTGATAGAATACTTAAATGAAATAAGTGTAAATCTTTTTCTTTGAGTTTATTTTTATAATATCTTATAAAAATAAAGAGAATAGTAAGCATTGCTGCAATGATGACAAAGATTGTAAATTTAATTGGTAATGTTACTTGATATGAAGATCCTGAAATATTAACTTCATTGATTTTAAAAACATAAAGACATCCTAGTAACGAAATAATGACCATTACTATTTTTACAATTCTTTCTAATAATCTTTCATTTTTTTCATTTAAATAAATCTTTAATAGACATGGTATTTCAGTTTGTAAAACCGCATTTAAAGTAAATCCTAAGAAAGGAAATCCTCCAGCATTTGCTAGAACAAGACCTAGAAAATCTGTGGCAATAGAAACTATAAAACAATACCCTGGTTGTAATGTTAAACCAGCAACGATTAAAGGTAATACCTCTAATGTAATTTTTAAACTTGGAAAGCCAAGAAAAGGTACCATCACAGCTAACCTTTTTAAAATAATAGCTAGAATGACAAATAAAGCCCCCAATGTCATTTGTCGCACATCGCTTTTCATTGGATATTTATAAAAAACAAATATCCCAATCGAAACAATAATAACCCCTAAAATAATTTGAATCATCGTTTGATTGCTACTTAAAAAAACCAATTGTTCCTGCTTCGTCCTCTTATAAGTCCACAGGCGTTAATTCCGGTAAGAAACCGTACATATGTTTTTTCCCACTTCGTCCTCTTTCTAGTCCATGGGCGTTAATTCCGATATAAAACCGTACATATGCTTTCCCGCTTCGTCCTCTTGCTAGTCCACGGGCGTTAATTCCGATATAAAACCGTACACAATTGCTACTAAAAGTAGACTCCTCCTTCTTTATTATTTGCTATGAATCTTTTGTAATAAGTATTTCCTTACTTCAGAAATAAAATACAATGATCCCGTAATCAAAAATGTTCCTTCTTGTAAATAAATATCGTCTAAAGCTTTTCTAAAGTCCGGTTCAATTTTTACCGGATAGTCCCCTGCTAATAATTTTGCACTTTGACTACGTGGATGTTTAAATTCACAGACGGTTATATCATACGTCAAATCTAATAATCTTTCAATCATATAGTCCGTATCTTTATCTCTTAATGCTGAAAAGATGATTTTTAAATTATGTAATTTACGTGCAGAACGATAGAGCTCATCAACACCTTCTCGATTATGGGCCCCATCTAAAATAATCAGTGGTTTTTCACTTATGATTTCAAAACGTCCTGCCCACTTAGCTTCAAATAAACCTTCAACAATTGAAGATTCATCTAATTCAATAAAATGATGTTCCTTTAAATATAATAAGGTTTCTAATGCTAAAGCACTATTTTCAATTTGATAAAGAGCTGGTGTATTTAAAACAATATTATAATCCTTATATGTATATTTAACATTTTCACCATCTTGTAAATCATGAATACGATCTAAACGAATCAAATGACTATGACGTTTTTCACAAGTATCTCTAAAAATATCAACACATTCTTGTTTATGTTCTCCGGTAATAAAATCAACATGATCTTTAATAATTCCCGCTTTCGCTCTAGCAATACTTTCATAGCTATCACCTAAATAATCCATATGATCTAAACCAATATTCGTATTAACACAAACCATTGGTAAAATAATATTCGTTGCATCTAATTCTCCACCTAAACCAACTTCATAAATAGCATAGTCGACTCCTTGATAAATAAAATAAAGAATAGAAATAAAAACTTCTATTTCAAATAAAGAAATCTCATACTTTAACCAATTATCCACATATCTATTAGCAACATCAACAATAAATTGTTCCTTGATCCATTCATCATTGATACGTACGACATCTAACCTAGAAATAAGTGCTGGTGAAGTAAAAGTTCCTACAATATACCCCTGTTTTTTTAAAACTTCTTTCATGTAATTAACAGTCGAACCTTTCCCATTTGTTCCACAAACATGGATACATTTTAAAGCATGTTGGATATTATAAAATTCTTGCATATATTTTTTAAAGTTATCTAAACTATAGACACGATCTTTTTGTTGATGAATAAAGTCATAGACTTCTTCATAGTGTTTAAATTGTTTTTTTGTTTTTATTTGTATGATTTTATTTTGATAAACGATATCTTTTAGAGCTATTTTTTTAATGACTGCTATTAATTGTTGTTTAATTTCATCAGTTCCTAAACAAAGTTCTATTTCATTTTTGATAACATCAAAAATAATAACCCCATTGATATTTTGATTTTCATTGATGTAAATAATCTTTTGATTTTGTTTTAAATATTCTTTTGTTATTTCTTCTTGATGGATAAATTGTATTAATTCATCCATTCTTTTTTCATTTAATAATTTGATAGACATAATTTCACCCACAAATATTATAAAGGATTAAAAAAAAAGGACAATGTCCTTTTTCTAAAATTTTTCAAATTGTTCAATATCTAATACAAAAACTGTTGCTCCACCAACAAGTACATCTACCATGATTGGAGTAAAGAATTCTCCCATTTCAGTAGGTGGAACAGTAGGTTCTTTTTCTACACGTTTTTTAGAATTTTCTTTAATAATACCTACAGCATGTTCAACTTTATCATCATTTGTTCCAATAAAGAATGTTGTATTTCCTTTCTTTAAGAATCCACCTGTTGTTGATAATTTTGTAACGAAGTATCCTTCTTCTGTAAGTGCGGCTTGTACTGATGAACTATCATCAGAATTTACGATAGCAATAATTAATTTCATAAGCCATCCCTCCTGTATATTTATATTTTACACCAAATAAAATAATTATTAAAGTTTTTCACCATGAAGAATTGGTAAAAACTTTCTTTCATAATCATTTAAAACATAAGTATCCGTCATCATTGATAAATAATCAGAAACAATCAAAGGATTGGGCATATTTTGATAATTTTCTACCATCTTATTTTTAAACTTAACAATATTCGAATCTTGATCATTATTTTCCAATTCTTCTAAATAAACATCAAAGAGTTCTTTAACCATTCTTGAAAGTTTAGCATTTTCTTTTTCAAGAACAGGATGATGATGGACTTTTTCTCCTAAAAAGGAAAGTAGGGATGATAATGCTTCAAAGACTTCATGAGAAAAACGTAAATATGGTTTTTGATAACTATGAATCATCAAATCACCAATTAATTTATTCATAATTGATTTATTATTATCTCCTAATACTTTTACTACATTTTCAGGAAGATCTTTCTTTTGTAAGATACCTACACTCATAGCATCTTCAATATCTTTTCCAATATAAGAAATCACATCTGAAATACGAACCACACATCCTTCTAAAGTCATTGGTTTTAACTCAAGACTGGCATTTTCTTTATGCCAACAATCATGATACTCTTGTAAGAATTGTTTTTTTGTTTTTTTACGATCTGGTTCATATTTTTTAGAAAGCATTTCACCATTATGACACAAAATAGCATCTAAGACTTGTAAAGAAACATTATAGCCTTTCCCATTTCTTTCTAAATAAAGAATATTTCGTACACTATTAGCATTATGACAAAAATATCCAAAACCTTTTTCTTGTAGTTTTTCATTCAACGCTCTTTCTCCTACATGACCATAAGGAGCATGTCCTAAATCATGTCCTAAAGCAGCCGCTTCAATTAAATCTAAATTTAAATTCAAACCTTTTCCTATTTGTCTGGCAATACGTGAAACCCATTGAACATGGATTGAACGTTTAGAAATATGGGCACTTTGAAAAAATGAAAGAGCCTGTGTTTTATCTGTGTAACGTTGATAAGATTTACAATATAAAATACGATCAATATCTTCTTCAAAAGGCCAACGAATATCAAATTCTTCATGTTCACTTTCTTCTTTTCTTAATTTTTGGCATTCACTTGTTTTACAAGCATAGGGAGAAAGTGTTCGATCATATTCTTTTGTTCTCTTTATAGTATTTTTTATAATTTTTTCTTCTTCTTTCATACTTGTCACCTATTTCATTATATACTTTTTTCAAAAGAGATGCTCCAACAATGTTTTAAAAGCAATTAAAATCAAAACAATGCCCCCAAAAATAAGTGCCTTATTTTGAAACTTATTGTTTAAATAACGTCCAATTTGTAAAGCAAACAAACATAATAGAAAAGTAATAATTCCTATAATCAATAAAGCTTGATAAATAGCTACTTCTAAAAAAGCAAAAGTCATACCAATAGCAAAAGCATCAATACTTGTTGCAAAAGCAAGAATTGTTAAATCTAATAATTTAAAATTATAATTTGTTTCTTCTTCACTAAAAGCATCTTTTAACATATTGATGCCAACAATCATTAAAAAGATAAAAGCGATATAATGATCATAGGCTTGTATCTTTTTTGAAAATACACATCCTAAATGATATCCTAAAAAAGGCATCAATGCCTGAAAAAAGCCAAAATAAAAAGCAATGAAGCTTTGTTTCTTAATATTTCCTTTTGGCATAGAAATACCATACATCATCGAAACAGTAAAAGCATCCATCGCTAATGAAATTGAAATAACAACAAGTTCAAATAATGACACATTATCTCTCTCCTTTGAGTAATACCTCACTACATTTCAAACCATCAATTGCACTTGACATAATACCTCCAGCATATCCAGCACCTTCGCCAATTGGATAAATCCCTTTAATATTACTTTCCATATTTTCATCTCGATAAAAACGGATTGGTGCAGAACTTCTTGATTCAACACCAAGTAATGTGGCATTACTTGTAAATCCATTAATCTTATTATTCATTAAAAGAAGTCCTTCTTTTAAATTTATATTCAAGGTTTCAGGAAGTAATGCATTGAGATTAGCATTTTTAACTCTTTTTAAACTTGTTTCAATATTTTCAATACCTTCTTTATTTTCTAAATAATCTTCTACTTTTTGAACAGGTATTGAATAATCACTTCCACCGAGTTCAAAAGCTTTTTCTTCCAATTTTCTTTGAAAATACATCCCAGCAAGAGGATGTGAACTACCAAAATCATCAGGTGTCACATTGACTAAGATAGCACTATTAGCGTATTTATTATCACGTTTGTAATTAGACATACCGTTAACAACCAGTCTTTTTTCTTCACTGGCTGCATTCATGACATAACCACCAGGACACATACAGAAAGTATAGACTCCTCTTTTTTGACTTGTATGCACCGCCAATTTATAATCAGCCGCTTTTAATGCAGGATGATCATAGAATTTTCCATATTGGCTTTTATTAATAAATTCTTGACTGTGTTCAATACGCATTCCTACTGCAAAAGCTTTTTGAGAAATTTCTAATTGTTTTTGATAAAGCATTTCATATGTTTTTCTCGCACTATGACCAATAGCCAATACCAGTTGATCTACTTTTTCTTTATATGTTCCTTCATTATTTTCTAAAACAACTTCTTTTAATTGATTATCTTCAATAATGATATCTACTAATTTTGTTTCAAAACGAACATCTCCACATTTTTCAATATCTTTTCTAATATTTTTAACCACATTAATTAAAACATCTGTTCCTAAATGTGGTTTATTTAAATAAAGAATATCTTCACTTGCACCATGTTCATAAAAAGTATTCAATACAAATTGTTTACGATAATCCTTAATACCTGTCGTCAACTTTCCATCAGAGAACGTTCCTGCTCCTCCTTCTCCAAATTGAACATTACTTTGAGTATTTAACTTACCTGTTTCTAAATAAGTATCAATGTCTTTTTTTCTTTCATCAACACATTTACCTTGTTCAATCAAGATTACCTTTTGCCCACTACGCGCTAAATTATAGGCACAGAATAATCCTGCTGGCCCACTTCCAACAACCATAATTGTTTGATTATTTGGTGTTAACTTGTCATAATGATATTCTTTAACTTTACTTACTTGTTTACTATGTGTTTTTAATAATTGATCTTCATCGACATATTCAAAAGTAAAGCCCATATTAAAATGTACTTTATTCTTTCTTCTTGCATCGACTGCCTTTTTAGCAATCTTTACATTCTTTACTTGTGATTTTCTTATATTTAATGTATTCGCAATAACTTTAGCATAATCTTTTTCATCTAAAGAAACTGCAATATTACTTACTTTTAACATACATTCTCCTATCTCTTTATTTTCCAATATCCTTTTTTGTTATTTCCAACTCTTTCAATAATTCCTAAATCCTTTAACTTTTTAATATTATTTGAAATACTCTTTCTACTCATTTTCATAATATTTGCAAGTTCGGTAATTGTATATCCAGGATCATCATATAGGGATTCTAGTATCTTATTCATTGTATCGTTCACCCTATCGTTCACCCTATCGTTCACCCTATCGTTCACCCTATTAGTCACCTTTGAAAAGTTATCAATCACCAATCTTTGAGGTGCATCAAATTCAATCATAATATCCGTAGGATTAATATAATATTTTGGCATTGGTAAATCATTTTCTATACATGAATCAAATATTTTTTCTATACCTCTTCCCCATGACTCAATATGTCCTGCTAAATAGAAAACATGTGCAATATTAGGATTATAGGGCTTAGAGCCATGTTTTTGATAAAGAGTTTCTTCTGTCCAATGATCTGGAAGCTTTCCAACATTTGTAATATAGAGTTTATCTTTATAAACACTTATTTGTATTGGTACACCAGATTCATATTGTTTATGAACAATAGCATTTAATATAGCTTCTCTCATACTTGCTTCACTTACAAAGTATTCTTCAACTCTTTGAAGTCCATCATATGAAATCTTAGCTTTCATATATTTAAAAAAAATAAGTTCTATAACTTTGTCAATTTGTTCAAAAAGTGATCCTCTTACTTCATCTTGATAAATTAAATCAGCATCTGTTTCAAAAAATCCTACTTTTATAAAAGCACCTGTAAAATATCTCTCTGGATCTTTTGAAAACAAAAGTAAGGCAGCATTTGTAAGATAACCATTATTTATCAAATGAAGTTTATCTAATAATGTTTCCGTATCTTCTTCTAAAATCGTATCATCTATTCTTTTTTTACGAATTGCAAGTTCTTTAAACTTTTGAATAGCGTTTTGATCTAAATCTTCTATTTTTACTAATGGGTGTGGAACGTTATCCCAAGTTGCTCCTCTTTTACGTAAAATAAAACTTTCTAATTCAATACCTGTCAACTTTTGTGATGTACTCCCACTTCTAAAATAATAGTTTCCTTTACAAGATATAGCTATTGGATAAGACGGAACATCTATTTCTATATATTCCAAATTATTTTCTTTACATAAATTAATATCTACTACGATTCCCATAGCATCTCTTATTTTACTTGGTAAGGATTCTAATAATTTTTTTGAATTTTCCACACCAATAATTTTACCATTATCATCTATACCAATAAAAAATTTACCACCTTGTGCATTGGCAAACGCACATATACCAACTAAATATTCATCTTTCCAAACTGATTTCCATTCTATATTGTGCTTTTCTTGACTTTCCATAGTTAGCTCCTTATTATTTGGTAAATATAGTTTTTCCACTTATATATTCATTATAACATTTCTATTTAAAACACATTTACTACTCTTTTATTTCTTTATCGATTTTGCCACATGTACACCACTTGCAAAAGCAAAATGTAAATTGTAACCTCCACAATCACCATCAACATCCAAAGCTTCTCCACAAACATAAATGCCTGGATATTTCTTAAGTTGTAAATTTTCATCTACTTCTTTTAAAGAAACGCCTCCATGACAAACTTGTGCTTTTTCAATTGACATGGTATCAAGAATCTTTATTTCTATATGTTGAGGATCAATATTTTTATCTTTAAAAACCTGAACTATTTTTTCATGAAAGAATCCTTCCAAACCATAGTGTTGAAATTCTTCTTTTTCAATATCAGGCAATAAATTTAAAACAAGTTTTGGATTTTTTAAATGCTCTAAATATCTAGATAATTGCATAACACAAATACCTGATAGACCATAATCTGTAAACATGATTTCTCCTGTTTGTTTTTCAATCAATTGATTTTGATCATAAAGCATTGCAATTCCCTTTACTCTTTGTCCTTTTAAAGCTTTAAAAACGGGTTTTGTTTTTACTTGAACAAGACTTGGTGTAAATGGAATCATGGAAATATGCATTTTTTCTAACATTTTTAAATTATTTTGTCCTGATAAATGACTGGCTGGTGATCCTGTCGCAATGACTATTTTATCCGCTTGATAATGACCATTAGTCGTAATAATTTCATATGTTTTAGCTTTTTTTATTGCTAGAACCTCACAATTATCGATATACGATACATTATCCATATTTTTCATTAAAGCATTTTTAACAGATAAACTTGAAAGTGAATATGGATAAACAAGGTTCTTTTCATAACGTAGTTTTAAAGAAAGTTGTTTAAAAAAATTGACGACATCAAATTCTTTAATTAATTTTTCTATTAAAGGGTCTTGATGATTATAGTACTTAATATCCATATTCAAATTTGAAACATTACATCTTCCATTACCGCTAGCAAGTATTTTTCTAGCTGCTTTATTAGATTGTTCCAAGACAATAATATTATATTTATTTGTTTTTACTAATTCATTCATACATGCAAGTCCACTTGCACCTGCTCCAATAATAACAATTGTTTCCATCTTTATCCCTCATTTGCTTTTTCATTATACATGAACAAAACTCGTTTGTCATTTATATTAAACCTTGAAAAACCTCGATGTATTCGCTATAATAACCAAGTATTGAGATTACATACAATTAAGGAGGCTTTTTTATGGGTAGAGCACATGAAGTGCGTAAAGTTGCTATGGCAAAAACTGCTGCAGCAAAAGCAAAATTATATTCTCGTTATGGAAAAGAAATCTATTTAGCTGCTAAAGCTGGTGGTACTGATCCAGATGGTAACTTAGCATTAAGAAGAATTATTGCTAAAGCTAAAAAAGAACAAGTTCCTGCTGACGTTATTAAACGTGCAGTTGATAAAGTAAAAAGTGGAGCTACTGAAGATTATCAAGAAAAAACATTTGAAGGATATGGTCCAAGTGGTTCAACTGTTATTGTTAAATGCTTAACTGATAATATTAATCGTACTATTTCTCAAGTACGTCCTGCATTTACAAAATCTAAAGCTAAATTAGGAAATGAAGGTTCAGTATCTTATTTATATGATACATATTCTATTTTAACTTTTAAAGGATTAGATGAAGAACAAACTTTAGAAGCTTTAATGGAAGGTGAAGCCGATTGTCAAGAAATTGAAACTCATGAAGATGGTTCAATTGAATTGACTGGTGCACCAACTGATTTATATAAAATGAAAGATGCTATTGAAGCAGCTTGTCCTAATGCTGAATTTGATGTAGAAGAAATCGCTACAACACCTCAAGAATATGTATCTCTTGAAGGTGAAGATATGGAATTATTTGAAAGATTAATGAATCTTTTAAATGCTTGTGATGATGTAGATAAAATCTACCATAACGTTGAAAATTATGAAGGAGAATAATTCTCCTTCTTTTTCTTTATAATGAAAAAATGAAAGATGTTTTGTCTCTTTCATTTTTTTATTTACTAACAACTTTTATCCCATGACATTTGCCAAAATGCAAGTTCATATCTTGAACATACTACAAAGATATCAATAAGATGTTGAATTTGTTTTTCTGTATAATCTTTAGTAAGTTGATTCATTGTTTCTATTAAAATAATATTACCACTAGCATATTCATTAGAAGCATAGCCTTTGATCCAATCCCCATAAAATTCATCATTGATTGAATTTGGATTATTTTCAACAATCTTTTTCGCAATAACTTCATAACTATAAGCACAAGATAATATAGCTGCCAAGATTTCTGCTTCTCCTTCTTCATAAGCAACACGTAGCATATAAGAGGTATAAGATAAATTATCAAGTGATGGTTTCATATCATCTATTTCTTCTTGGCTTACATTAAATTTTCCCATATAACCACTATGAACATCTAATTCACCATTCATTACAGCAATATATTTAGCAAAAAGATTTGCTGTTTCTAAAGTTTTTGCTTTAGCAACTCCAATCGCAAAAACTTTAGCGTATTCTTTTAAATAAAGATAATCTTGCATAATATAATATTTAAATTTATCTTTATCTAATGAACCATCTTGTATTCCTTTAACAAAAGGATGTTCATTATAAGATTTCCATAGTTCTTTTGTTGCTTCTAACATCTTATCTGTTGTTTTCATAATCTTCCTCTTTTCATTATTTTAGAGTAATCACATCTCTAGTTAGATTTTTTTATATTGAGATCCTTCTTGTAATTGCTTAGGAGTCATATTATAAATAGCATCAATAATATAATTTCGATAACTTGCATTACCATCTAACGCTGTTAATCTTTCATGTGCGATTTCTCCAGCAAGACCCATGGTACATACTGCAGCAACTGTTGCTTCAAGTAAATAATCAGGATTTGCGGAAACAAACGAAGCCGTAAGTGCTGATAATTGACATCCTGTTCCTGTAATCGAAGACATCATTTCATGTCCATTATAAATAGCATAAGCAATATTTTCATTGCATACTAAGTCAATAGCTCCTGTAATAGCGATAACTGCCCCTGTTTTTTTAGAAAACTCTTGAGCAAAACTGACAACTTCATGGATATTTTCTGCTGTCACTTTATCTGCAAGATTAGCATCAACACCCTTCGTTGTACCACTTCCTAAAGCTAAAGTTTTGATTTCTGAAATATTTCCACGAATAACTGAAAACTGAATTTCTTTTAATAACTTTAAAGCTGTTTGAGTTCTTAACGTAGATGCTCCAACTCCTACAGGATCTAATACAACTGGATGATGAAGTTCATTAGCTTTTTTCCCAGCAATGACCATTGATTCAATCGTTCGCATATTAAGTGTTCCAATATTAATATTAAGTCCTGTACAAATCGAAGTAATTTCAGCAACTTCTTCTTGATCATCTGCCATAATTGGTGATGCTCCACATGCAAGAACTACATTAGCACAATCATTGACTGTAACATAATTTGTAATATTGTGAATGAGTAGACTTTTTTCTCTAACATTTTTTAACATTTCTTCTAACATATTTTCTCTCCTTGTTTTTTACAAGTTATTTCATAAATATGAAGATGACCAAACTTACCCATCATCAAAAACATAAACTTCGTTTATGAAATAACTTTATGGTAGTTCGGTCGATACTTTGTGGTATCCTCTCACGCTGGAACACAGCTTCCCTTCGCTTAATACAAGATTCAAGGCGCTCCCCTTCAATCCGCCACATATGTGGATACTTCTTTTTAAATAAAAAACAGGAGACATGCTCCTGTAAAAAAATCGAAATGTTGACTTCCTACGATGGCATTATCCATATCAGGTTAAAGGGTCGAAGTTTGATGACTTCCTCTCAGCCTGCATACAAGCTCCCCTGTTTCTATTTACATATTTAATGATACTCTTTATTTTTTTAAATACAAGTTTTATTCAATTTCTTCAATTTCATATTTACCTAAATAAATTAAAATATTATTCATAATAATATCAATGGCCCAATAAAAGATAACAAAGACCGCAAGTCCAACAATAAATGCATATCTTAAAATTGTTACCATATATAAAGCCGGTATAAAGGCAATCACAATAGGAATAAATCCTACTCCTGAAGGAAAATGGATTTGATAAATACTATGACATTCTTTACATTCTTGTCTACCCTTATAAGCAAAAGCAGAATCTTTTATTTCATGACTACAATGATAACATCTCATTATAATGTACAAATCATTACTGTCATTGTTCCATCAAAATCAACTTCTTTTTGATCTGAACAAACTACAAAATGATCTCCTTTTTTCACTTCTTTTCCTTCTACTGTTCCTTGTCCTTCAATGATTGATACAAGTTGGAATGGTTTATCATTCTTTACTTTATTATAGCCTGTCATATCATATTTATTTAATGTTAAATAGTTAGATGATACAAGCTCTTTTCTTGTTCCATTTTCTATTGTTTCTTCTACTTGTTTAGCTAGATCATATGGTTTATAAGGTACTGTTGTCACATCGATGGATTGTTTTACATGTAGTTGTCTTTCATTTCCATCCTTATCTTTTCGATGATAATCATATACTCGATATGTGATATCTGATGATTGTTGTGCTTCATAGATCAAAGATCCTTTACAGATGGCATGGATCGTTCCACTTGGAATATAGAAGAAATCTCCTTTTTTGATATCAAACT